>Ga0116227_10003078_pt1 | contig 37385 bp, 23 predicted proteins | sample S1TSphgellanicum_FD_89693 | JGI IMG/M metagenome (GOLD analysis project Ga0116227, IMG submission 89693) | Host-associated microbial communities from peat moss isolated from Minnesota, USA - S1T2_Fb - Sphagnum magellanicum MG | ecosystem: Host-associated > Plants > Peat moss > Unclassified...
AAACTAAATGCAAAAATAAACTTAACAAAAAAAATCAAAAACAAAAGGGGTAAAAAAAACCAAAAAAAAAAAAAAAAATTTTAAAACCTAAACCCAGTTCCCCAAGGGGAAAAAAAAAAAAAAAAGGCAAACATTGTGACTTCACCTTTGTGAATAAAACTTTTAGTAATTCATGAGCTTGATTGAATTAGTGAAATATGATTTTCAGCTAAATTGTGCACTTGCATAAATTATGACTTTATAGTAGAAATTGTTGGTTATATATATACATATGAATTTGGTCTCCATGCTGTTGCCTTCAACTATGTGGTTATGTGTTTGGGGAATGGAGATGTGTTTTTATTGTTTATGTTGTTGTGAAGATGCAATCTCAGTTTTAGGACAATGTAGATAGATTGTTCCAAGTTGAGTTTGAATGCTATATCAGTTGCATATGCTATTCTAAAAAGCTCAAAAGATGAATCATTTGGTTGTTGCATGACATTTGCATATGTATATAGCAAATATTTGACATTAGTTATTTTAGTTAATAATTGTAAGATATCATCTGATAATTTTTTTGTTCTTGGTGTGTTTGAATCATATATTGTGCAATGTATTTTATTTTATTGATTTATGTCTATGTCATCAAAATCTATTAAACATTTCTATGATATGTTCATATCCATTACATTCTTTTTGTTGATGCAAGTCTATGATATTCGTACAATATTCGACATTAGCTAGTTCAATGTTCGTTGATTGGAACATTGATCTCATTATCAGTTTTTGTATATCGTCATCAAGTAATGTGTTCAATATGTTTGTATTAATAGTTGTATTTTTATACCCTACATGATTGGATTTAAACCAATTCAGCCATATAATTATAGCTTATTTACATACATATAACAATTTATAACTTTTTACTAGTTCAATGGGAAGGTGTGAACTTTCAACCGTGTCATTCAATGATTTTAATGATGATGGTAAAATGTTTAAAAACTTTATTGCACTTTCAAGATCTTGTGCAAAATTTGGTGCGTGTTGACCTATTGTGCTTCCTTTGTTGGTATATCTTAATTTAACCAATATAGTATGACAATGATAACGCGCTATTAAGGTTTCTTCCACCATTGTTATTTTTTGTAAAACTGTTGATGTCCAATCCATAAACCATTATTCAGTGTAAGTTTTGGCATCTTATTTTTCAAACAAAACATAATAAAGTTTACATATAAAAAACTGAATTTTTGAAATCCCTTCCTTTGATAACAATAGTCCTTCCAATTCTTGATGTACATGTTTGGTGTCACTTGTTAATTTGTATGGTGTGAATTCAATTTCATTTTCAAGATGACATTTTGGATTCATTTTGAGTATGACTTTCATATGTTTCAGATCAGAATTAATATTTGAAATATCACATTTTATGAGTTCATGCACAAATTTCTTTTCATCACAAACACAACAACAGCCAAACTCAAAGCTAGATTTTTTTATGAAAGTATTAAATCGTTGTAAAAAATTTATTTATTTATTTTTCAATTTATGGAGGGAAAATAATTACAATTTCTTCCATGTTTGAATATTTTTCTCGTCTCCGCATATTAATTAAATCTTTATTTTTTATGTATTCTTTTTTCATTTAAAAAAAAATCTTTGTTGTTGTTTTCGGGGGTTTTTTCTTTTTTTACAATGGGAAATTTGATCTTTCATTTTTTTCCTTTTTTGGGTTTTTTTGTTAAATTTTATGTGGTAAATTTGATTTGATTTTCCAAATTGTTGATTTGTGAAAGGAAAATGTTGATTTTGTCGTATTAAATGTCTTCACACATTTTGAATACAAATTTCTTTTTTTAATGTTTATTGATTTCATCTTTATTTTTTGCATGATCTTATTTGATTTGCTTTGATCTATTTATTTTTCATTCTTGTCTTTTGTTGTTTTTTTAATCTTTTGTTTCATTGTATGTTTATCTTTTTCTTGTGTTTCTATCAATGTTGCTTGTATTTGTCATTATGGATGATTATATGTTGTTTTATGTACAAATTGTATTGATGGATATAATCAATTTTTTGATAAATGATGTTTCATGTTTCATATTTGAATTGAGAAAATGTGTGTAATTTTTATTTTATAAAATTGATAATACAATTTTAAATATTAGTAAAATTAAAAGTTGATACATTTGAAAGATTGTTTTTTCAATTTTCATATATTTATATTCATTTATTAACTCAAACTCACAAAAAATTTATAAAAAATATAAATTAATATTTTAATAATTATGTTGATTATAAAATTATTAATGATAATGAATGTGAAATTCAAACTTTCCCCCCAAATTCCGATAGCCCTATTGGTTATGTTTGAAGGATCAAACTTTTGGTTCTAAATTGGTTATAAGAGACACTTGAAAAAAATGTTGATTGAAAAAAATTAAATTATTTTTTTGAAAAATAGGATTAAACATGCAAACATAAAAAATAACACAAATTTGAGAATGAATATTTTTATTTTTCAAATTTCATTTATATGATAAGTTTGTGAACATTGTAATTGTCCTTGATTGTGTTTGCATGGTCTAACAGTTTAACTATAGTTAATCTCATGTTAAATTGTGTCTTTTGGAAGCAAAATGTTTTCAATATCTAATGTAACATTTTATGGATATTAAATCTCCTGAATTAACCATGTCCCCACCAATTAATTAATTTTAAAAATCAAATATTTTTATTTTATTAAAATTCTCAACATTCCCATTTTCTAAAGTAGTTTTTTAATTTTTTGAATGCTAATTCGGCAATATTTGATGTTATTGTCATTTTTTTGTTTTCAATATTTTTTTCTTAAAAACTATCTCTCGATTTTTGTGCCAAATTAAGTTTGTACATTTGTTTTTCCAATATTGACCCTAATCTGAAATTTTATTTTTGTATTCATGTATGAACTTTGAGTCATTTAATGAGATGCAAAAAGTTGCAACCATATAGGTGTTTGTGAATGATACTTGATTGTAATTTCTTGTATGAATAATCCAAAGGCTGTTTCCTTTGTCTTTGGATTGAACAAAGTGCTATGATAGTTGCACCTTTCAAATATGTGCCCCACTTAATATAAGGGGGGGCCTAAAAATATGATTTCAATATATATTAATTATTGGCAGATATTGGTTAATTGTAAAATATTTTTATTTTTTAGTGTTAAATATGTTGATTTAATAGCTTTGTTTTTTGAAGTTTAAAACCCCAACTACTAAAAAACTAAAACCACCCTTAACCTGAGTTTTCATAAGTTTTAACTATGAACCATCTACATGCATCTATTTTACCTAATAACAATTAGTTACTATTTAATATGATTTTACATACATAAATATCTTTTTCACATTAGGTTTAAAATGTGAAACCCAACATCAACTCACTTGAGGTTCACCCACACAATTAAGTCACAATGGGTGTCCAATGGGTGGATTTGGATCAAACATTTTCAATGAATTAACATTCATGTAATTTGATGCTTGAAAAAAAAATCTCATGTTAAATAACAATTGCCCAATTAGCAACACCTAGCCCATTTGGATCCAATTAATGAGATTGACTAAACACCACCTATTAGATTGCACTAGGGAAGCTAGGATGGGAAGGCCAACTACATGGGGTATGGCCTTTGGGCAGCCTTTGTCACACATGAGAAAATGATTGCATGATTTTTTTTTTGGTTACAAAACCCCCTTAAATCTAAATGGATGTGTGTTGAGTTAGCACACCATTGAATTTTTATTTTTTCTTATTTGTCCAACCAATTTTTATTTTCCAAAAAAAGTAAATATTTCCTATTCCAAACTTTTTATATATATAACTCATAACAATAAGCATTTAAAGGTGAAAATAATAAAGGGGTCTATTTTTAAAATTTTGACAACCTTTAGTTGACATTGTGAAATGTAAAGTGTAAACCTTAAGAACATGGGTAGCTATTTGTTAGTGGTGTTAAATAGTTGTGGAATGGGAAGTGCATTCAAAATGTGTGGTGATGGGCCTCTTTGATTGATCCGAAACCAAAACAATGGTAACATGATGGACCCTGCCATAATATAAGATTACATAGCTTTCTTTGTGTCTAGATGTCGTAATGCCCTCCTTATGAGTAGAAGAGTCCACCATAGTAAAATAAATTATAAAAAAAGAAAAAGAAAAAAAGTGTAATGCCTTCCATATGAAATCTAGAAACATGAAACTAGTGCATGCAATATTATGTGTGGTAAGATGCCCTCCAACTACACTAGGAAAAGTACACCATTTTGTGTCATGTGGTTATTGGTTCCTTGTTATGAATCTCTATTGAAAGTATAGTATTATATGATTTAATTTTTGTATGTTGTGTAAAAGTGCTAATAAAGACAAATAGACAAATTTTTACATGATGTTGTTTGAGATTTTTTTTGAAAAAAAAGGTAAAAAAACAAAGAAAAGAGAAAATCATGAATTTTTGTCTATAAAGAATTAAATTATTTTCTTAAGACTCAATTACATTGTACAAATTGAAAAAGAAAATTTTCTTACATGATGTGCAATACAAATTTTTTTTCTTCAAAAGTACAAAATTAAAATTACAAGTCATACCTTTGAAAGAGTGTGAGCTTTCTTTTTTTCGTCTCCAACTATGCAAAAATGAATTCTTCAAAAAAGTGGTGTGTTATTCGAGTGCACTTTTTTTCAAAAACTTCTTTAGTTATGCAAAAAATGAATTCTTCATAAAATGTGCTAGCCTATTTAAGTGCGTTTGTTTTTTTTTTCTTTTGTTCCTTGTTCATCAACATGCCAAAACATGAGAGACACCAAATGTATACACACATTCATTGCATGGACTTGCATAAGATCCTATCCAGAATGGTCAATGTAAACCAAATAGTTCAGAAGCCCTTGAGAATTATGTACATGTCCCACATATGCACACCATTCAAAGGTATGGGGTTCAAACCCAAAACACTACCATTCCACCAACTCATCAAGCTTGGTATAAAATGAATCCAAATTATGCTACCATTGTCAATATGATTTAGACAAATTGGTTGAACTTATAGAAGATGCAACATGGTTGTCTCCAATTGTTGTTGTACCAAATTCTTTTTGTAAATCATGGATCATTTGCATCGATTTCAAGAAATTCAATGCAACAACCAAGAAGGATCCTTATCCTTTGCCTTTTATTGATGAGGTTTTGGATGCAATTGTAGGACATGAGGTAAATTCATTTATGGATGGTTTCCAACAAGATATCATCAACCCATGATTTCTCTTGAAGACCAGTATAAGCCAACATTCATCATAGATTGGGGAGCATTTATGTGGATAGTCACATGCGCCACTTTGGATTGAACAATGCTCCAGCAACATACCGACATGTTGTTAGCAAAACATTCAAGAAGTATCTAAACGTTCTTATGAAGTTTTTGGATGACTTCACAACATATAGTGAACCTATAGAACCACTATAAATAACTCAAATTTTGTTAAGTCAAATGATCCCAAAATGTTGTTCAGACTTTCGGCTGCAGATTTGTTGCCCTCAAGCAAAGTGAGATGCAAGCTACATTAAGCAGAAACTGCAATGAACATGCCAGATTGCCAAAACCCAATTGCATCAAACCTGTTGCATAAAAAAAAACAGCAACCTTGAACTATTTGATTGAGCAAAAAACCAGAGTCCACACACTCTTAACAGGCACAGTGTTGTTGTTGCTCTCAACAGATGATCAGAAACCATCTCACAACCTCCAATCAGGCATACAAAGCAAAAAGTAGAATGTAAGAGATAGATATTATCAAGCAAGAGTGTGATAACTTTTCAAACATAAAGAGCACAAGGTTTTACATTTTTAGGCTTACCATGCCAATGTATTGTGCATCCTCCAAGTATGGTGGTCCAAGTTACCACATCTCAAGATCGCATCTTGTTGAACACTTTCCAAGCATCCTCCACTCTTTGCATACATGTCCATCAAACTACTCCCCACATAGACATCAGACTCCAAACTACTTTCAATAATCTGCCGATGAACACACCTGCCCTTTCCAATCACCTCCATTCAACATCCCCACAAAAGTAACAGAGTTTGGTCATCGACCCTCATGTTGCATTTGTCAAAATAGTTCCAGTGCCTTCTGCCCTTGCCTGCATTGCACATGTCTCAATATGATGGTGGTCCAAGTACCCACATGATCTCAAGAATATGGCATCTTGTTGAACACACTCCCAACATCCTAATCAATGCTCCCACATTTTGCATACATGTCCACCAATCTACTCCCACAAAGACATCAGACTCACAACCTCTTTGAATGGTCTGATCATGAACACCCCTGCCCTCTTCAAGGGCAACTATGCACATTCACCTTGGGTAGGGCCTGCAGGGTGCTCTCCACCACATCTATTTTGGATGATGTATTCCATGTATGCTTTTGTTCCTCCTCCACACTTTCCAACCCGTTGCTAGATCCAACCACCAGTCCATGCTCATCCACACTGGAGCTGCTTCCACTCTTTAACCCACCATCCCTCAAAGCTGCAAGCGAGTAGATCAATGAAGGATTAAGAGCACGCTGACATTTAGGAGACCTGCATGAAGTGTCATCCCTGTTGGCAAACTGATCTGCACTGTCTGCAGAAGACATGTCTGCATATACCTACAACTGGATCCTCTGGAGCATCCTGCGTGGATGCCAAAACATATTCTGGTCTTGCATTAGCTTGCAGATGTTTCATGGCCATCAAAGAGAAACAATAAAGAAGTCACACCTTGCATTCAAATGACTCCTTGATATTAGTGTGCTGTTGTAATGTGCATCAGATTGAATGCCAAAACAGTTACAAATAACACCTAGTGCAAGTCTGTGCATAGTACTTGAACAATGAAGAAGAGTACCTGACAAATGACACAAATAGCCATGTTACCATCCAAGTATTTGATCAAGTCCAAATGTTGAGGAACAGACAGTTTCTGCACACTATCTACAGCAGTCGTATGAGCAGTTTGTGTCTTATTGCACTTCTTGACAAGCATGGGGATGACCACAAGCCTGCCGTACATAGAAGCATCCACAAAATGTTCACATAATTGCTCTGAACTGTTCCAGCACCAGCATAAACCTGCACTCCAACATCCAACTTCCCAGCATTAAGTTCCAGTCCTATATTTTACCCTAAACATAACATCTAGGACTTTCTCCTACAACTATACCAACCGAGCCCTTATCCCTACTATGCACCTGAAATTGTGCTCGTGATTCAGCCTCAAGCTTTGTGTAAAATGAACGTTCCTTCAAACTGAATTCCGCCTACTTCAGTTTGACAATTCTTGGAGGCAGCTTTACTATGGGCTGTCCATCAATGAGAGAGGCTGCATCAAGATGACAACACCACCTTGCTGTCATAGCTAGCAAAAATTGTATTAACAAATGTCCTGGTACCACAGACTACAGAATGTCATCAGGACAGAAGCACACTTGGTCATTGGGCACTACACTCACACCATAATGAAAAAAGAAAGTCAAAAGTCTAGTGCCAACTAAATGACAGAGACTAGTGCAGGCCAACAAACCAACGGATTGTTATGGGAAAGAATTCTTGCAATTCACACAGATAAGTATGGGGAACCTACTTAAGACATTCATCAATCACAAGTAAATAGTGTAAGTTCTCACTCTTAGTGCACCGTAGCACAACAGGTTTCAGAATGGCTTACAGCCTACAGTAGCTCTCTGCTGGTGTTCTGGAAATTGGGTCTTTTATGTTAAAGCAGAATTTCTTGTATGCATCCCAAGGAAAGTATCTCAAAAGACGGAAGTAGCTGACAAGGTCATCAACAGAATTCTGTATAGGTGTTCCACTTAGACACCACCTCCTTTTAGCATGAAGACCCCATGTTGTACAAGCAACCTGAGTCCTACAGTAGAGCTTGCACACATATCCTTTAAAGGGACTTTTGTTGGCAAAGTATTCTGTCCAGTAGCAATGTGGTCTGTCTGCATACCTGCATCACAGCATATGATTCCACCATTTTGAGTGAAGCCCATCAAAAGAAGAAGAACAACATCAATGCAATGGAGGGAGATAATCAAGTTGGAATAAGAAATCAACTACCAAAAAGTTTCATGCCCAACTATAGGACTTTTTAAAAAAAAACCTTACAGGAAAAATCACTGTCTTCACGAGGCGCCATGTCTCATTGGCTTTCAGGAAGCAAAGAATGAACTTGCAACCTGCAAGCATACACTAATAATCAGCACTATGAAGATTCCTAGTTTACACACTGACAAAATGATGAATCCTCTGCAGGGATGATCCAGGATCTTGATCTCTAATCCATGCAAACCAACTTGAGGAATGTTCAAGAGATGGATGGGGTACAGCAACAAGGTATAAATTACTGCTGCTGCTTGTAAACATGCATATTTTATTTCCAAGCACAATTGAGCAAAGAATCAAAAGCATGCCCAAATCTTCAAAGCTTGTTGCTGCATGCCATATGAAACTCTTTCAAATAAATCTCCCCACCATGCTTTACATTCTTTTGGGAAGAACACATCGATGCTACGACGATGGAGATGACTAAAATCATGCCATTGTGTGAGAGTTACGTCATGAATCAAATGAAGCAGCACTACTACTAAATATGGGTGGAGTTCACTAGTCCCTGTTCATTAAACCAGTGAATTCACTCAAAATCCAGTGAAATCACTTGGCGTACAAGGACACCTTTTGTTGTAGTGAAGAGAAAACACTGCCATGCAAACAAGCTAACCACCTCAACTGCCTAATTACAAAATTCAATTCAAAATTGCTTTTGAAATTGTCTTTGGAATGGTCCAAGGACAACCATACAATTGGAATGGTCATGTAGAAATGACTTACAATTTTTTTTTGCAAAGAACCCCATATAAACTAGTTCCTAGGTCATTGGAATTTAAGAAAGATTATTATCATAGTCTTTGAATGGATTTTGGAAGTGTGTATTGGGAATAATTAATATATTAAGATTTTTAGAACTTCAGCATTGGATTTTTTTTTTTTTGGGGGGAAAACTTTGGCATAGAAAAATAATTAACAAGAGACACAAAATTGACACCTTGTATACAACTATTCCAATGTGTGTAGACCATGTGTGTGTTGGGCAATTGACCTTGTAGTAGACTTGGGTTCAAATCCCAAATTCAACAAAATTTAATTAAACTATTTTTCAACATTTTGGGTAATCATTTAAAAAAATAAAAATCAGCAAAGTTGAAAATAATTCCAATGATGATGATTCATCATAATCATAATTAGTTTAGGTAGGATAACTTTAGGTTCCATATGTTGTCCTTTGGACAATTTCAAATTGAAACATGTTTGTTATTGATTCCCAAGTAAAGAGGGATGGAAAGGTCTCTTTCTGGATCTATCATTTTAGAGGTTTTTTTTCCAACACCATAATTAAAAGCATATTTTCAATACAATATGTACAAACAAGTGCATACCTTTTCTTTTCAATTGAATTTGAATTGATTCGATTGAAGTTGCATGCAATGTGATTCAATATTTTCAATTGAATGGAACTTAATTTTTTCAAAGTCCATTCATATTTTTCGTTAGTTGATCATTATTGGTAGTGCATACCCTAAGTTTAATTAATGATGAATATGTTCAAGGACTAATTACTAAATCACCCGTCATACCTAGTGGATGCTTGATGGATGCTTTTGTTTTGACTCTTTCATTTTGTTGCTTGCGATGTTTTTTTGTGCACTCTTTGAACCTTCACTATCTAAAATTGCATTTTTATTTTTTATTTTTTATTTGATTTGTTATGAATGCAAGTGTTTTTAAAAGTCATTTCAATTTCCTATGGTATCTAAATATTTGCAATGTCATTTTGTTTGTGTTATTTCAAATTCTCATTTCTAACATTTGTTTTGTGATTTTGGAAAGCCTCACTTTTTAAACCTTTTGTTTTAAACATTTTTTTGCACATTTTAAAAGTTCCATTCTTTGAAGCTTTTGTTTGTGGCTTTTTTTTGCACGTTTTGAAGCTCTATTATTTGTGATGTTGTGTTCCATTTTCTTTTTTTAGTTTGGTTTTTTTGTGTCTAGTTGGCATCTAAAGTTCTACTATTGTTTATGTGGCACATTTCTTGGGGAATAACTTGTCATTAAAGATTGAGCTTTACACAATTTATCTTTTCTTTTGTTTTTGTCTATTTGTTTAACTGTTTGCTTTCAAGATCATGTTTCAATTGCTTTTGTGGATCCATAGCAATCAAACATGGTGAACATGTCCAATGAAGGTGGTGGCATACAAACATTTCATTCAATTGAAAGTATGAAAGATTTGGTGATGCAATGAAATGGGACATGAACAATTATCTTGGTTGACAAAGAATTGGCTAATGTTCAACAAAAAAAAATGTTATTTCTCAACCTTTTTCCAAACATCAAAATATGTTTCACAAAATTCAATAAATATTTTGTTGGTCATCAATCATCATTCTACTCTAGATCTACATTGGAACATTTAAACATCCAATGTTAACCACAATGATCTTCTGCCATTTAAACATCCAATGATCCCTCTTTGGTAGAAGATCATTGTGGTTAACATTTAATTTAGGAGATTGTTTTTTGTTTGCACCATTATCATGACCTTTATTAATCATGTGTTCACTTTGACCATGTTCATTTGTGTGTCATTAATGGCCTTGTTTAATATTTCAAGTACACCTTGATTACTTTTCAATCAAGGATTCTTGAATCTTCAAGTGTTTCTTTTCCATAGCCAAGTTAGTTTCATGAACGTAATCTATGGTTTCAACTAACGTTTGGTTGCATTCTTATCTTGCTTCAATCATGCCCTTGTGCACTTGTGATGAATAGTTGTGTTTAATAACGTTGCTAATAGTATGAAATCCCCCACCTCTTATGGTCCAAACTTCTTTGTTAACTAAGTTTCGCTTTTTTTTAGTCTATATTTTGATTTGTTTGCAACTTGTGAGGGGTATTATTGGGGTGTGCATTAGATTGGGATTGAAATAATGTCACACAAATATGACCACTTAATGCATTATTTTGGAATGTTCAATTTTCAGCAACATATAAAATTTGAATTCCAAATTTAATATAATGTCCTCATTCACGAACCCATTTGAAATATCACTTACATCCTTTTAGTTGAGGCCTATGGGCTTGTAATTGTTTGTTTTTACAATTGTTCATTAGGTCATGAGCATGAGGTAAATGAAATATATTGATTTATTTCTCATCAATTTTAGAATCGACTCATACATGCTCTTGTTTAAAGTTTGAAATAAATGTAATGCAACCTTTTCTTGTGTACTCATTGAGGGTGAAAACACACTATGATGACCCCTTTTTAAGCACTTTTGAGTTTTCTAATCAAGGGTTATAACTTGATAGGCAGCCTTCATTCTGCTTGCTTTTCATAGTGGCCTTAGGCTATCATAGTTTACTTCTTTTGCCACTTTACAAATCGTAACCCCAATGTCTTCTTGAAAGCTTTAAACCAAAAACTACATACATTAAAGGTGCATTCACACTTGGTGTTAGGGATTCTAGGGTTGAGTCCGATAACACCATGCTAACCATTTAGGACTTAAACCTAGTTGCCATGAAAGTTTTATGTTATGAGGAGTGCATCAGCTTGGTTCCATGACGTTTGGACTTGCAGTGCAAAAGTTCTTGAATATTGAATGATTTCTTCACTGAAAATTAAATTAAATCATAACTCAAAATTTCAGAGGAATTGGAATGTGCCTTTGGTGTTGTTGGAAAGATTTTTCCTTTCATATTTGGCTGTTCAAAACATTGATACATACATTGCAAAACAATGTTCACATGTTGAGTTTCCCTATTTTGTAATGGGTTCACACTTGGGTCAACGGCACAGGCCACATAGTTTACATTAAGAGGTATCTTAAGGCAAAGGAGAAGAATTATGAAAACTTCAAATATTTCACCATGCAAAAATATAATTTTCAAAAAATCCTCTACAAGAAACCAAAATCCTTCAAGATATATTATAACTCTGTAACTAATCTCAAGTTTCAACACAAGTCAAAATATCATCTTTCCAAAAAAATATCCTCATATATAAAAAATAGACCTACTATTATTACCTAGGGGCCTATAAAAATCCCGTAAGCTACTATACTCTATAATGAATCTAAACACAATGGTACAAAAAATGACCAAGAATATAAAACATTGAGAACCTGAACAAATTTCTTTGACAAATTGTATATTATAAAGTTCATGGTACACAAAGGTGGGACACTAAAATCCATCCCCCCCCTCCTCTCCCCATTCAATAACATTAGGGAAATGAGTACAATATACACAAAAATGGGGGCAAGGTAGCTTCTTCCAATTCCCAACAAGAAGAAGAAGCCTGCCTAACTCACTAACCAACTAACAAACACCAATCCCCAAACAAAAAAAGAAAAAAGAAAAAAAAAACATTTTCTAAATGGTGAAATTTTTTCTAAAAATGTAAAATAATATGAGTTCCATCACATATTAATTTAATAAGGATATATAATATTATACCCACCTCCCATAATACAAAAACCCACATACAAATGGGGTATGTATGTACAAAAAAAGCATACATAAGGAAAGAAGGGGGGAGCAATCCTCTTCTTACACATACATACATGGATATGTAATTAGCACACTTACTGGGGGACAAGTCCACTTAGAAATGAGAATGTAAACCCATGTCTCAGCCCTGTTAAGCCCACATAAGGGGGGCAACAGCAAGCAAGCAAGCAACCAGACTTCTGTTGCCAGACACAGAGACAGAGACAGAGAGTGTGTGTGTTTTAGACAGCAGCAGCAGCAGTTCCTTTGGTTGGAGCAGGAACTTGTGTGGTGTTGGTGTTGTAAGTTGGGCCATAACTCTCACCAAGAATGGTACCCGCGTGCAAGCTCAGGAAATACAGAAGCTCGAAGAAGCCTAAGATGATGATGAAAGCTTCCAGTGTTTTCTGCAGCAGAATTGTATATTTGCCAGCAATTAATTGATCATCAATCACCCATGAGCAGATTCATATACAGAAAATGAATTCATGAATTCATGAATTTATGGAGCCATTCATTCTGCAAGATGCAGATGCAGATGCAGATGCATGATGAGAGTATGTATTATTATCTTGGGGAGTAATTTTATTCAAGGGTAAGAAGAGAGTCCTTTAGGGTGAAACAAAAACGATTTGTGAAATTATTAATATTGAATGAATATCTCAAAAACTTCCTCAAAATTCTTTTTTTCTTGAGAAAGTTCAGAACAAATGTTATATCATTTTGAAATTATTGTTATCTATAAAAAAATTTTGATCACCCAATGTGTTTGGGCTTGCAAAAAGTTTGCTTAGGACAGTGTTTTCTAGTCAACCCTGAAAGGACTCAAAACACCCTCAAGCTCCAAAGAAAGATCAGCAGCAGCAGCAGCAGCAACAGCAGAAGATTAGAGAGGAAAAAAACAAAAAAAAATCCTGTCAGATGCAGCAATCTACATGTCAAGTTCTGTAGAGGAAACAAATTTGATTACCAAGCGTTTTGGGCGGTAGCCACCAATATGAATCTCCTTGCTTGCAAGCCTGCATAAATAAGCCAAGTTCCCCCATGATGATGATCATCAGCACCTCGATCTTTGAGCTCTAGAGTTCAGCTCATGATATGATCTACTTTAAGCTCTAGAGTTCACTCATGATATGGTCTACTCGAGATTTCCCCCCCCCCCCATATTGATGGAGTTGCTGCAGAGAATTTCATGGGGGCCGGTAGAAGATTTTTAAAATTTTATTTTAATAAAAAATTCTTACCCCAAGGCGAGAAGTGTAAGGAGCCAAGCGATCAAGGAAGTGGCAGCAGCGGCGGCTAAGCTATCAGTGCGCCATACTCGCAAGTGATGAACTCCTGCCAAAGTCGACGCCAAGCCCACAACGCTCGCAACCAGTGCAATGGGTATAAACCAAGTGGTGGCCGCGTTTCCTGCACCACCAGTACCACCACCGAGCCCGGACAAAAAACAAAATGGATTTATTACAATTCTTTCTTACTGGAAGCTCTTCTGCAATTAAGCTGCAGAAATTAACCGGACGACACAAAATTAGAGTAAATGAGCAACAACAGCAGCAAGAAAGCAAGCAAGGAGGCGAGCAAGTTTGGGGATCATCAGCTTCTTACATACCAATATAAACACCAGACCCGCCCGTTGAGTTGTAATCGACGTTCTTATTGAGAACCCATCCTGCAAGAGCTGCCGAGATGAGGTACAAGATGAAGTTGATGACTAAGAGAGGAGCGGACAAGCCGTATCCGATTGCCGCCATTTTTTTATTTTTCTTTCTTCTCCCACCTGATCTCTCCAAACACTACTGGACGACAGTATGTTACGAGCTGCTGCTGCTACTACGGCTGCAGCAGCTTCTTCTTCTTCAAAATAAAAATTTGTTGTCACAAAAATCCACAGCAAGCAAGCAGCAAGAGAAAGCTGATGAGACCAAAGACACACACACACACCGAGAAGAGAGCTGGAGAGAAGGCAACAAGAGTTCACAGCACACAGAGGAGGAGCAAGAGCCTGGCAGGAGAGATGGAAGGAGCTGATTCCGACAGTACTGTAGCGGCAGGGAGAGTGACAGAATTGTGCAGGAGGAAGGCAGCGAGGGAGAGAGGGAGCAGGCAGGGGAGATTATAAACACACACACACAGTTCCGCGGGTATGGAATCTTTTGAGGTTGTCCGGGAATAGTGGGTGTTTTCCCACATTCTTCTTCTAGACTCTTCTCTTCTATCCTCTTTTAGAGCCTGGCCTGGCTGGCTGATGAGCATGGCACACAAGCCTCAACCCCAAATTCATGGACCAGCTGACTAGACTCTACTCCTAGGGACTTTTTTTAAAATTAAATTTCTTTAATTAATTAATTAATTAAAATTTTAAAAAATAAATTTAATTCCTTAAAATAATTTTTTTTGAAATTTTGAAATTTTAGAATCAACATAATGCCAAGCCCTAAACTTGTAAGTTATTGTAGAATTGACATAGCCTCAAGAATCATAGGGTTTTTTTTTTTGCTCTCTCTCTCTCTCTCTCTCTCTCTCTCTTTCTTTTGTCAGAATCAACATAGCCTTCCAAGAATCATAGTTTTTCTTATTTTAAAATAATATTTTTAATTTTTAGAATTGACATAAGGCCAAGTCTTAGACTTTTTAAAGTTATTGTAAAATTGACATAGCCCCAAGAATCATAAGGCTTTTTTTTTTTTTTCCTTTTTTTTTCTCACAGAATTGAAGTTAGTCCATCTTTTGGGGTCATGTTATGTGTTTTTCTCTAGCAATTTCTGCTAATTGGTTCATTTTCTCCGGAAATTTCCAGCTCCTAATAAATTGGGACAAACAAAGCCCATGTAGACTCTATAGAGATGAAGATGAAGAGGAGAGAGAGAGAGGAAAAAGTAAACCCTAAACCCTAAATCTTATCCCATACTCACTCTAGGGTAAGGTAAGTTATGCACCAGTGGTTGGACGGGTATTCATTCACTTTCCAAGGCTTTTCATACCATTTGGGTCCTGGTATTAGGGTTCAAGGCTGATTTTTTTGGGGGCTTTTTTCCCTACACACATATTGGGTATAAACCTCGACATAATGGGTTTCAAGTCCCAGTGTGAACAAGGACTTGTATAGGTATATAGCCCGAGTGAACCTTCCTTTACATGGGGCTATATACCCTTGTGAGGGTAGGTGTTGGGTTGGGGGTGGGTCCCTTACCCTTTTCTAAAAGAATTTACCCTAATTACAAAAGGAAGGTTCTTCTGAATGCTTGACGTACAGTATGGTTTAACCTCCATGCCAGGTGCATGCACCTGGGACGGGTATTTGACCATACATCCAAAACTAACACCAAATTTCCAAATTTCCATTCTAAAATTCACAATGGGTCAAATTCCATCCAAGAAGTGCGGATGATGATGATGATGTCCATCCAACAACCCTCTAGCAATCTCCTTCCCTCCCCTAAACCCAAACACCAAAATACGATTTATTTTTTTGAGTTTTTCTCTTTCTTTTGTGGTTTTGCACAGTCATGGCCTTTTTTGATAGGGTGTTGGAGCTAAAACCTTAATCAAAACCGCCGTATGTATCTTTTACGTATGTCATTAAAGAAATCCAAGCTAAAACCCTAATCGAAACGATGTATATATCTTTTACATATGTCACTAAAGAAATTCAAAACCATTAAGAAAAATTTCATGATAGGACAAGTTCAATCCATGGGAGTGTGGATGATGTCCAAACATTTCTTAACCATGTCCATCCATAACAACTTTTTCTTTCTCTCTTTTGTTTTGTGGGTTATGCACAATCATGGATATCTAGGGTTGGTGTCCTACCATACCATGGTATAGTATATATATATATATATATTTGCAGGGTTTATATAGTTTATAGCTTTCTAAGGTAGTGAGTGAATAGCTGATGGATGGATGGATGATGACATCAATTTTAAAGAAAGAAGCCTTGTGATGCCAAGGTTTACTAATAAAGAAACTCAATAAATCACATCCATGCTGACTCTGATGAGTCCTGGCCAAGGATGATGATTAGATGGATGGTGCTTTCCAACAGCTGGAATTGGGCTGAACAAATGAGCCCTTTTTTTTATGTGTGCAATGGAATATAAACCCTAAACCCTAAAACCTAAGACCTAAGAGGAGACATTATTGAAAAAAAAAAAAAAATTTAAATTAAAAAAATCTTCATTGCAAGTGATTATAGGGTTCATTGCTACCTACCCCAATTAGTTGGCAAATGATACTTACTTTAATTTGGGTGAAATTAATTTACATTAGCCATTATGGGATATTTGGAAAATTCAAAAAAATTCCAAAATTTTGTTCTCTTGGCTAGATATTGAAGATTGGTGAAATTGGGGCTATGTAGTATACTAAATTCTTCCTTTGAAGACATGTAGAGCACCTGTAAATATTAAATATTGGACAATATATAATTTCAGGTTTTTATTGTAAATTTATTTTTAATTTTTAATTTTTGTGGTAAGATTTCATTTGTGATTGGAACTCAACTCAATGTGAAAGAGGTTTCACCTATTTGAGTGTTTTGGGGGAAGGGGAGGTGTTGTGTGTTTTGTTTTAAACTTGGATTCTTGCCATTGCTTTGTGTGCATGTTTTCATGTGAGTGACTTTTTTGGTTTTGATCATGTTGGGCATAGATATAGTAATGCGTAAAAACAATAAGGGAACATTTTATATATCACATGCAAGCCAATCCCTATGGTCGACCAACTAAAAATAATCATTTTCTTTTCACTAATCTTTTGAAACCTTTATTATCCAATTACAAATTTACATGCACAAATCCATTTCCACATTGTTGTGATGTTTATTTCATCCAAAATGTCTATTTTAATGTTGTGATTAGAGATGCTTTCAGAAGTTTAGTAATTATGAAATTTGGTTCGTAGATAAATGGGTGGGAGAAACCTAGAATGTTGAATGTGATTTCTTGCATAGAGATTCATTTTGAAATAATCTAGATGGATTCCAATGGCCATTTATATGGTTTTAGGCTAAGAACAAGTCCACTAGTTATAATATAATGGTCTATCATTCAACAATAATTTGGATGAATTTCAAGCTTCACCTAGATAGCATTAAATTGAGTTTTCAACCTTTGAAAAGGCATAATGCACAATGCACATAATAAAGATGTTATCTTTATAAAGGGGCAATAAACAAATACCTATGATTGGTCTTGATTGGTGTAATAACATTTAATTAATCCTCACTTAACCCTCTTCACAATTTCTTGTTTATGTGTGAGGATGAGGAAATAACTTGCACATTATTTATCAAAAATATGGTAAAAATTCCCACAAACAATGTGACCAACACATACATACTTGTTCAACACCCTAAACTCATAACTCTACTAGGTAGGTACTTCAATACTACTAGGTGGTTCAAAACTACTAGGCCTATTTCTAACATATTAAATAACAATAAAAATGTGGGCCTACTAGCATAGGGTGCAAGAATTTGTTGAACATCCCATGCTTTGAAGGCACAACTAAAAATAGTGGAAGCTTTTCCTAAACCTTTTTTCTTAAAAGCATACTTTTTGCCCTAAGGATTGGGTTCCACATGGAGCACCGCATATACCGACATCTTCAATGGAATCCAAACAAGCTTAGTAGTATTAGTATCAATTGCATTATTAAAGTGGGCATCATCTTTGAGAGCGGAATACACTTAGGATCATCCCATACTTACTTACTTACGGTCTTGACACACCTTGGGGGAGCTTCTTGTTTAAAGCCACACGGTACCCCATTTTAAAGTTAGACATTGTGATGTTTTTTAATGTTTCCATCCCATGCATTTGAAAGAGCCCGTTGACTCTAAAGAAGCTTAGATGAGTGGATGTCGAAGTGTGGAATCATCTTGAGAGAGAGAGAGAGAAAGAGAGAGAGACGATTGCGTGAAACATCAACCAAAGCTCTCTTTTCGCTTTTTGGAGAAGAGAGGGGAGTATTGGGGTCTTGAAGGGTATTGGGGACCCATCTTCAAGCCAACCTTCGGGGCCAATGGTGGAGGTTGAAAGGAGGGTTTAGGGTTGTCATTACCCCTCCTTTGCAACTTGAACTTATCGACAAGCATGAATAACTATTTTTTTGGACTAACAAAGTGTATGAAAAGCTAGTTTGGGAGGGGGCAGGGGGGGGGGGTGGTCAAGTCTGAGCAAGCAAGAGGAGAGAAACAAGCCAAAAAAAGGGGTTTTAATAAGCACAAATGGGCACCAGATGAGCAAGGTTCACTAAAATGCCCTCACATGGGCCAATAATTATGACTTACTAATTTAAAATTATTATTATTTATTATTATTATTTTGAAAAATGGCCCTTTTGGGAGACCATTCTATCTTTTGCAGCCTTCATTTTTACTGACAATTTTTTTTCTGTCAAAAAGTGAAATTAAAAAAATAAAAAAGAATTGAAAAATGAAGTGATTGTGAAGGGGGGTTTCAACACAATATGGAGAGTATCCAATAGTTTTGGTACGTCTGTAGAAAAGTGTCCGGCAAATGTTTTATTTTTAATTTTTTTATAAACAATAATAATTTGATGTGTCCCAGTATTGTAAGTGATTTTAAGTGTCCGGTAAATGTTTTATTTAAATTTTTTTTATAAACGATAATAATTTGATGTGTCCTAGTATTGTAAGTCATTTATCCTAGTCCATGATGATTCCTGCATTCCCTCGACTTGTCCAATAAGCGACGAAACGAAACGCTTTGCTGACTGGTTACTAGCAAACCATGACGAGGTCGTCGGCCCAAGGGATTCTGCCAGCTGCTAAATTCGACACATGGGTGAAGCCAGTTGTACCAGGTATCTTCTTGGGCGATTTCTCATCTTCGGGGGAGAGCCAGAGGGTGGGTGGGTCGGTGGGGCTTCCTTCGGGTATTAAGAAATTGGGTGGGCACTTGCTTAACAGTAAAATAAGAGTTTTATGTCCTTTCTTTCTCAATTTCCCACCCTCTTCCGGTCAATGTCATAGTGCCAAAATTTTCTTTCAGAAAATATGGTATGATGTCGTCATCTGTACAATGAATGAATGAATGAATGAATGAAAGAATATATTTGAGGAGGTCCGACACATCAAGTCCGAAACTCCGACCGAGTGTCATTTCGTGTGATGTGTACCCATGTGGCTTCATGTCGGCTCAATACTCACTTTCCTTGCCTCTCTTTAGTTAGGTGCTTTAAAAAAAATTAAAATAGAATTCTTTTGGGGGTGCTTTTTCAATATTAGGAAGAGGGATGGGCCTTTCCTTTCTTGGTCATCACCAGAGGAAAAAATAATTCAATTTTTTAAAAAAATTAATTATTAAAAAAAAAAACAGAATATGATCCCCACCGAACAAGCGACATTGGATGAGAACTGGGTTTCATTGTACTATGGAATAGGCCCATTCCACCTTGGAATGTGATGAGCCAGCTACGGTGGCAAGCCACCCTTCTAATAGGTGGGTAATATGTTGGTTTGGGGGTTGGTTATTCCGGAGCATAATTGAATTTTCCCACCATTGATTCTTCACATATCAAGCATGTTCTCCATAGTGGATTCACATTACAAGTGGAACTGGGGGATACGATTGCCTATCCCATCACCTAGTGAGAATCCTTCAAAGAGTGCTGGAATAGGTGTCCAATAAACCTGCTCGGTGTGGGGTAAAGTCCTAAGACTGGGGGGTTTACTGAAATAAGGGACCCCAAGGCAAGAGCCCAGGGCGGTGGTGCTCCCGAGTTTCAATAAAGCCCACCCTAGTCCATGGGCTTTTTACCCGACCGAAAGATTGAATGAAGCAATACATGACAGCAATACACATTAGACACATCTTTGATTGGGTAATTGGGCAGTCAGGGAAAAGAAGAAGTAGACAGTATTAAAATAATAACCAAGACTAACAATTTTGCCATCATTTGCCATCCCAAAAATCCAATGCAAGAAGTGTTATTTTCAGGCTTTGCCTACAAAATACATCAAAATGTATTTTTCAATATACAATAATGACCTCCTTTTCAAAAAAAAAAAAAAAAAAACTTAAGGTTAAAAAAAAACAAAAAAAAAAAAAACACAAAAAAAAAATTTTAAAAAAAAAAAAAATACCCCCCTTATAAAAAAAAAAAAAAAAAAAACCTTGAGGTAAAAAAATGACCAAAAAAAAAAAACATGAAATATATATCTCAAGTTAGGTATGCCCTAATTTCAACATGATGTTAAAAATGACTTGTTCAATTCGTAATCATGCTTCCAATTCTCTTGGGAAAAACATGTGGTGAAGAACATAGACCATGTTCATGGGTGACAATGGAGCAAGAAGAAACATGAGAAGAAGTATGGTGAGTGATCAAATTGTTGGTGGCTTGGGTTGAGTCTCGCAATACTCGACTTGCTTCTATCAAGAAATCCTCTTGTGCTTGCAAACACAATGATGCCTATTGCACCTCAAGAGAACACATAATTAACCTTGCATTGCATTATCATTATTTGAATGCATTTACCCAACAAAATGCAACACTTAGCATAGGACTCCATGATTACATTGAAGTTTTTTTTGTTTTTTCCCCAAAAAACTCTCTTTTTGTTTCAAAGAAATGCATTGGAGTTTGTGATCATCAAACACCAATTTTGCCCAAGAAAATGTAATATTTAACATACAACTCCATAATTACATTGTAAAAAAAAAATCCTCTTTTTAACATATTTTTGCAAGATTTTAGCACACACCACATGTTGAAATTTAGTGCAATATTGATATATTAGGATTTTTTTTCATTTTGTGGGTATTACAAAGGAAAGGAAAGGAAAGGAAGGGAAGGGAAGGGGAGGGGAAGGGAAGGGAAGGGAAGGGAAGGGAAGGGAGGAAGAATGACCTCAATATTTTCCACAACATAATTGCCAAATGCATGATTGTGAAGCTGTGTTTTATTGGTGGGTATTGATGAATAAATCTTGGCCATTTGTTGTCGCACCTTATTTTGTTGAAACAAATCATAACTGTGCAAAAATCAAAGTTAATGCACACTTGAGTTATGTGAAACCTATGCAATCTTAGACATTATTTTCTAAGGGTTCACCATATGATAAAATCCATCATCCCACTACCACATAAATGGAAGGTGACTCTAGAGGCATAAAAGAAATCTTACAATATTTTTTTTTGCGTGTTTACTATATGTAGTCGGTGGCCATTGTTGACATTACAAAAATTTATTTTGGAATTATGCTACAAGTTTTTTTTTTTTTTTTTTTTTTTTTTTTTTTTTTCTAAAATTTTTTTTTTTTTTTTTTTTTTTGGCATACTTTTTCAAGAATTATTTTTGGCCTTACATGGAAAGCTAAATGACTATCAATATTTAAAGTATAAATTATACAACTCAATGAGAGCTGTTTATGTTTTATTAAATCTTAATTAATTGACTAATCATTTGTATGAATGATCTACTTGTAGTGACATCTTAGCATTCATATGATTATATATGGCAATACTCAAAATTATATATATATATATGATGAAATTTGAAGGAATAATCTCAACTTATATGAAGTGTTGATTATAGCCATGTCATTCTTATTGGCGGAATGTTGTTGTCTTTGAAACGCCAATTTTAATCTTTCTCCATCATGTTTTTTTTTCAATTCCATCAATTCCCTTTGTGTTGATTGCATCTAATACAAAAATTCCACAAGCCCCCCCAAAAAAAGTTAAACCTAAAGAGACCCTTGCTTGCTCAAATCCAAATTGTTACAAATCCAATCAATCAAGTCATTGGTATAGTACCACCCTATAGTATAGTAACCACAGTATAGTAACACCAAGGTAATCACAAGTTTGGTCTCCATGTTGAATACTAGTGTGTGTTGTGATACTACATATTATGCACAACCCCACATACCATGCAATTGCACCCCCTCTTTTGTTGTTGGCCTTGCCTACCAAGAAGGCAAGAAGGATATTGTGTTTAGATTCATTATAGAGTATAGTAGCTTAATTGGCCCCTAGGTAATAGTAGTAGGTCTGTTTTTATATGAGGATTTTTTTCTTGAAAGATGATATTTTGGCTTGTGTTTGAAATTTGAGATTAATTATAATAATATGTTGAAGGATTTTGGTTTCTTTTTAGAGGATTTTTTGAAGATTATATTTTTTCACAGTCAAATATTTGAGTTTCCATTAATCTTTGTTTTGCCTTAAGATACTTTTTAATGTAAATGGCAAGGGCCATAGTGTGACACACCCCTTGTTATAATCACATTTGCGATGAATTTACGATTCCATTATGGAAGTCTCAATGCGGAAAGGGTGGTGGGCCAACGTGAACGAGCACCCACTAACACACCGTGCAGGATGGATGATATGTGAATAGGAAACACTTTTTCATATTTTATACTTGTCCCATATATAACCATTGTGGTTAGCTACGTACTAACCGTGCACATGTACCTACCTAGTAGCTAGTAAGTGCCTTATTTACTTTGTGTACTTACATAAAAACCACTTACATTCATGACCTATTTACTCATGATATTCACCCACTTACACGGGTATCAACCAATGTTGGGTGGTTCTTTGATTTTGGTAAGAACATCCGGATATGGGTTTTTGATCATTTTCAAAAAACCTATGGTTCTCATGATAGAATCAACATTAAGGGAAGGTTCTTTGACCCTGGTGGAGGGTTAGAACCTCTAGAACGAGTTCTTGTTGGTCAAGGATATACATGTACCTTACCCTTACCTTACCTCAACCCTAGGTTGCAAAAAGTAAGAACCTCGCAACATGGGTGGTAACCTCAGTAGGATGAGGTTCACGTTGGAGGGTTTACAGGATAGAGTTATTCAGTCATGGTTCATCCACAAGTGAGTCATAAGGGTTTTCCGATGGATGTGCATTGGTGGGTGTTGGGTCATAGTAGTTGGGATGGTGTGAAATGGGTTGTGTTAGGGGTGATTTCAATCGTAAAGTTTGATTGTATGTACCAATAAATGCATAGATATTATCAAGAAAATATTTTAATTATTTTGAATGTATTTTATTTTAAATTGGAATAATAAACAAAAAATAATTTGTTTCAGTTCACAATGAGAAATCATGTTTGTTGTAACTTGTTGGTTGTAGTTTTAAAATTGTTTGATGCAATTAGAAATTAGTTGCATCAAACACATTCTTAATTTGCATCAAACATTTTTTAGTTGTATTGAACAAGTTATAACTCACATAATTTTTCAAAGTTACATTCGACATTTTTGAGTTGCATTGGACAAATTACAATTCACACGATGTTTTGTAGTGATTTTATCGTGAACTCGTTAGTTTAAGACACTTTGAAAAGAAAAGAAACATACATGGGCACGTTGAGTTTCTATATCAATAGATTGTTGTGTTATTGCTTGGTTCAAGGCTTTAGCCTCCATCTTCATTTGAGATGCTTCACTTCTCATCTTCATTGCCCCTTCAACCTTTTGTTGTGCCTTTGTCAAAAACAAAATTGACAAAATGAAATTCATGCATTCATGATCCTTGTTTGGATATGGTTATTTTGCATGTGATGAATCAAATAAAAAAAGAATCTCAAAAACAATTCCGTAACACTGTAATGACTTCATGGGTAGGCGTTCTCCTTTGCAATATGTCTAATAAATTTGTGAATTAATCCTTAAGGGTCGATATATTGTATATTGAATTTTCCAAAAATGATTTGAACTATTTTTTCCTTTGTAAATGGAAGGTATGTACAAGAAGGGCAAGTCACACGGGTAGTTGTATTGTTTATGGAAATGTCAAAATACTCTACATTTTGTGGTAGTGCAAATGGAGGGCACCTACTATGTGATAATGTTTCATCAAGAATGAGTGAACATTTCGAAAAACAAAATGGCTACAGAAAAGATATCCGTTTCATTTTTTAAAATGCTTATGTTACCCTTTTTTTAATTACCATGATACCCAATGGGTACCCATCTATTATCTAGTGGATATCATGGTTTAAAAAAACCCAAAAAAGGCATCATGTTTTACACCATGCAATGGCCTGGCCCTTGGGTTTTACCCTACATTTGATCCATGGACAATTAGCAAAAGCCTATATATTGTCCATGATCCAATTTGCCCCTAAAGTCATAGCAAATGATAATAATAATAATAATAATTTAGAAAAAAGTTACAAAATCCAAGCCCAATTGGTTAAATTATGTTTTCCTATATTTTTCCAAATACCTTTCCATGACTACTTCAAAATTTGGTTCCTATCCCAAGAATATATTTTTTGGACATGATTTTCTTCATATTACCTGGATACCAAAAGCATGAATATTTTTTATATCATGTTCAAAAGCGTTGCGTTGAAGCTCAAGTTCATGCTTGCCATCTTCTACCTCTTGGGCTATCTCGGCCACTATCTCTTTGGCACGTTCAAGTTCACTACGTTGCTTTGCCATGTCTTGAACCTCTAAATACACACACAAAAAAATCTCATAATATTGAGCAAGCATTACATGATCAAATGATAAGTGCAAAGAAATGTGTATGATTTCACATATGTGTATTTTTAATCAACCTAATGTATTATCATCTAATGAATTTTTTTCCAAATTTAAACCATAATTAAAATAGAAATGTTGTAAATTTGGAGTTGGGCACATGCTTTATTTATCATGCTCTATGTGACATTTTCACATGATCAACACATTAGACCAATGCATGAAAAAAGAATGTAATTCAATGGAGACCTTGATGGTTTTGTTCGGGATTTCATTTTGGAAATTTAGGTGAATTGCAATTGGAAACAACTTGTGATGTTGCAAATTGCAACCAAGCAAATTCATCCTTGACCATCCATCTAAATAATTTGAAAACATATCAAAAACTTCAATAAATAAATGTGTGTTAAGGTGTTGAGAGATGGTATCAAATATTTGAAACTACACCAAATTGGATGCGAGTTGCATGTTCTAGTAATTGTTTTTCAAAAGCTGAACTTGAAAGAATTGCTTGTTCTTTCATTTGTAATAATAAATCTCGTTGCTTTGCCATCTCATTTCTTTCCTATTGGAGTTAAGAAACAGTAAACATTTGTGTTTCAAGTGTTGTGAAGATAAATTTTAATCCACCAAGAAAATATATTATTGTTAATTCTTTTAACAAATTTGTACCTAATTTTCAATCACATTTGATATATTATTGTGTGATTTGAACAAAATTGAACTCAAGCAAATTGACATAAAAAGATATTTTAAAAATTATAATAGATTTTTTCAATTAATTTTTTGGGATATAAAGTTCATTAATATAGATTAATATGAAGAAAAAACCTTTTTATAATTTATTTGTAATTTTATATTATGACACTTCATTTTGATATTAGTGGAGACCATTAAAAAGGGATATTAAATCAAAATCAATTATGTTCTATACATATTTCATAGACCATCATTGAAAATATTATTTTGGATATTGTTGTAGTTCAATATAGATGACCATCAAATGGAAAACATATTTACATCCATGCATTTAGTGAAGAAAGTTTCTTTATCAAGGAAACTCATTTCCCTCATTTCTTCCATTTGTTGTCGTGCAATAGCAAGGTCACCCAAAGATTGTATACGTTCGGCCTGTAATGAATCCTATCATAACATGAATATTATAAATTTGTCATTTATATTTATATATATATTCCATTTACATGTATTGTGAAGCTTCATTTCAAATGACCCATTCAATTATTGTATCACACAACACATGTTTAGTGGTTCAATTTAAATCCAATTGAATAAATGTTGATTTTAAAATCATTGGAGTTAAAACTCTTTCATTATGTAAATACATGGCCCATGAAATTTTAACCTTTAAATCTACTTTTCATTATCAAATACACAAAATTTCAAGACCTGTAATGATTGAAGATGGACATGACCCTCATGGAGGTGTTTTCTTTCCTCATTTTGCATTGCTTTCATTTCCTTGACATTTGTTTCTAACAAGTCCACTAATCTTTCGAGCTGAATGCCCCCAAGACAACATACAATAACAAATGAACATAATTACTCGATTTTTTCATTACATATTCAAAAGGGATAACATCAAGATATGTGCCAACAAATCATAATAAAAATTCAAGCTTTATTATCATTTTTTGGGATTTCTAATAACATGTTTTTGCCTTTAGGTAAATAATTAAAAACTTGATTCAAATTTGGTAAGTTTCAATTGTAAGTTGTCAAAATGAATTGTGGAAAAAATAATTTTCATCCATTTCAAGCTTATCATTTAAAAATATTCAATGTGCATTTCATGGATATAAGATTATACATAACTTTCTAGGTACAATACATGGGGACTTGCAATTGGATAGATATGATCTAAGTGGACACTTTTGGAATCCATATAAATATTGGATGTAAGTGTTCCGACAACAACCTATCCAATTAACCTCATCAAGATTTACTACCATGATAACATACCTTGACATGTTCTTATTATTATGGACCTTAAAGTCCATGGTGACCCAATCACTAGTTTGTAATCTATATGTTGAAAAATATTGTTTGTGAGATTGTGTCAAAATTCATTCAACAAATGGTATTTTAAAAATATCATAATGTGACATTCTTGCAATATTAAATGTTGGTGTCAATTTAGGTTGTTGTTTTGGTTTGTTTTTCACATGTCTTGGCCAATTCCAATAGGTTGCATTCCAATAGTTTTAATGATGTCAACAAAATGCAAAATTTTGACTAATTTAAAGCATATATGATCACATCCCATGACCCCACTAGCCTTCATCTTAATTATACACAAATCCATGTTCCATAAGTGCATGAAGATTACTTGTTTTTGTAGAGAAGCAAATTTGATATCCCAACTTTGGATTGTGGCTTGTTGCTCAACAATGGAATTATTCAACATATCCACCCACATGACCTTTTCTTTATTGAAGAGTTCTCTTTCAACCACCATGGTGTCTTGCACCACCTTCATTTTGGCTAACCAATCATCCACTTTGGCAACCAATTGTGTTGTTATGTCCTTAGTGAGTTTTTGGTCCCCCAATATTTGTTGCTGCAAATATGTGACGACTTCAAGGTCAAATATATCAAACAATGAATATCCACATTATAAGATCTATTTGGAATTTCACTTATCATGTGAAACAATGATAATATGGGCAACATAATTAGTTCACAATTTAGTAAGATCAAGACAAGCATCTTGATCAATTGAAGTAATGTTAGTTTCAATCATTGTTCAAATCCATATCACTTGTTACATAATTACAATGTGTATTGATCGATTCTCACCTCAATACTAAATTGGTTGTTTCTCTTTCCATTTTGACATGCATACATATCTTTCACCATTTCCATCTACCACCATATTAGTGATCATTACAATCTAGAAAATATAATTGTTAAGAAAACTCTTATTCAAATTTTATAATTGCTCATAAAACCTTTAGGCAATAATAATTGATTTATGGTTTTAACAATCAACTTGAATGCATTATAACTTTCAATGTTTCAAACAACAATAACATTATTATACATCCAAAAGGGTTAACTTTTCTATCACCATCAAAATGTTGAACCTCTCAATTGTACACCTATGTATTTACATGCATACACATGTATTTTTATAGCAATTTAAATTGTACAATAATTTAACTACACTAATGCAAATTACCTAACACAAACCAAGATATTACCTCTTTGTTATGGTTTCTTTCAAAGACTTCAAACTTTTCGTCAAACAAATTGAAACTTTTTTTGAACGAATGCACATCTGATGCAAGTTGAATAGCCAAGTGTTGTGTGGTTGATCTCTGAAGAAATTCAAAAAAATGGATGATTTTTTTGAAAGTTTCATCCATTTGAATGAATTTTTGAAAATAAAATAATTGTCCCTCTTGAATTGTAAGATTTCAAAACTACTAACAAAGGAAATAAAGATAATTTGGAAAATGTTTGAAAAATTTAACAAGTAAATTAATTTCTCTTCAATTTGACATAGATGGACTTTTTGTATTTAGAGAAAATCCCTAATTCACCAACTAGTTCAACAAATAGGTTGACTTCCATTCACAAAATATGTATATTTATAAGTAGATCACAAATAAAACCTATGTAATAAACTTTCAACTTAACATTGCAATGGGTTTAGACGCGATACTTGTTCTATCAAGGATGGGTCATCATTGCTTAATTTGTGCATCTCATTAGAAAGATCATTTTGCTCATGCTTTTGTATCTCATTGGTGAGGAATTGGGGTTGGCATTCTTCCACGAAGGTTCCATCTTTTGACGGATTGGTTTTGCTTCCCATGTGTTTTGTTGAATCTCCCATGTCTTTTATTATGTCTCCAATTCCATCAAGTTCGCGCTTCACCTAATGTGAATGGACATTCATCTTTAGTCATTGATACAATTCACAAAGTTTTCATGATAAGAAACTACAATACATGAGATCATAGAGCAGTGTCAAAAGACAATTTTGAATCATGGCTATATAGTTAAACATTGCATTGTTTGCAACGTGTTTCCAAGAGTTTAGTGTTTTTTCTCTCCTTCAACATAACATCAACTTTCATTTTTTTTTTGATGATTATTAACCAATGTTTTTCATGATGCAAATTTTATAGAAATTATACTTGCAAGTCGTGTCTTGGATTCACCTTCATTTCCTTTGCAAGATCGTCCTTTTTTTCCATTATTGTATTGTCAATTTTAGGTTTAAATATGATGTCCTCTGCAACATACACCTACACATGAAAATTTTGTCAATATCAACTAAACTAGAGTTTAATAACGATCTCGAAAAATATTTATAATTAATATTTATAATTTACAAGTTTGACAACTTGAGTTGATAGTATGGATTGTAGTTTGACCCCAACTTGTTAACAACCATCTTAATTGAGATATTTTTTTTCAACCCTACCAATTTGGGTTGTTTGCCTCCTTTTCAAAGATGGGGGGCTTTCTCTCCATAATAGTTTGAAAATTATTTCATGATCCATGTTTAATTTTTCAATTCCCAATATTTTGACATCGACTATAATGCACGATTTATCATTTTGGTAATCACTAATAAAATCCGCATGCACCAACACAAATTTGACCCATAGTTATTTGCGATATTTTGATCATTTTGACAAGAACCCTGATCAATCCTTAAGCACTCATATGTGACTACTTCAAGTTGTCAACACACTATTTCCAATATTTGAATTTAGTAGAAAATTCATATAATTGATATTTATATATGCATAGTATTTATTTATTTATTTATTACCTTTGTTGAATAAAATTATAACACTTGTCAAGTTTTAAATATGTAATTAACCAATTTGGATTAATTATTATTTCCAAGTTCTTGAAACATGTTTGGTCAATTTGGATAGTGTGAAAATTTACCAATCAAGGCCTTCACGGTTGGCACTTTTGGTCCTTTTGGGTTGTTCATATTTGTTGTAGGTGTGAAAGGAGTTTTATAAGTTGGGCCAATGGTGTTGCTAAAACTCTTCTCTTTCATGTTTTCATGGACGCCTTCTTTGTCTTTCAAAGGCAAAAATTCACATAAATGATTGAGACTATCATTATTATTATTATTATTTGATGCCATATTTTCATCTGTTGTTCCTCCATTGGCTTTTGGCACTAAAGAGGATTCACCCATGTTTAAATTTAAATTCGACCTCCGACCGGCAATGGGAGATCGACGCATTCCGGTGTGGGAAAGGATCGATGGTTGATAATTTCCAAAATTGGATGACGTTACAAAGTCGATGCCTTTGGAATTTGATCTTCCCGGGAATAATAATATACTAGTGGAATTAGCCCCTTCACTAGTCTTCCCTTTGGTGTCTTGTTCTAAAGACTTGTTCCCATCATGTAGCATTGATAAGATATCGGATGAGGTTCCCCATTCATCATCCTACAAATACAAGAAGAAGAAGATGGTAGTAATGAGACCTTAAAATTTTTAGAAAAATACACCAAAATTGTCAATTGTTATGATGAAGCTAATGAAAATGTCACACCCATTTTAAAGTTGGCATTATGCAACAACCAATACTCTCTCTTGATTCAAAGAATCATTGAGTTTTTGGCATAAGGAAAGTTCTATTTTTAAAAAATGGCATTCAGAAATTCAAATTTCAATAAACCCTTTGGATAAAATAATATTAAGTAAAATTCTTTGAAAATGAAAGTTTAATTATATGATAATTGATCACTACTAAGTAGATCTTGGGTTCCAATACATGGTGAAATACATTATATATATATATATATATAGTTGCTACATCTATGGGAATCATGAGGATATTAATAGTTAAATTTGATTTTTTGGGGGTGTAAAATCAATAAAATAAATTTTGTTCTTACACTTAGTGGGCATTGAAGGTTCATGAATATTAAAAAACATGGACCTAATAACCACCCATATATATATATATGATTAAAAAATTCAAACCCAAAACCACATTGGTGTGGATCATATTTTTAAAAAGATTATAAGTTATTTCCATAAATGCAAACATAAGCATTCAACATTTGCAAGAATTACAATAAAAGGGGAGAGGGGGAAGGAGGGGGTAGCGGAGGTTTTGGTTACACCTACAGATTCAAGGCAAATAGTTGGTGATGGTGCATGATCTTTGGACATCAAAGCAATGCCATTGATAGTATTATCTTGTGGGCATGGTTCTACAACAACAAAAAAAAAAAAAGTAAATAATTTTTTAAAAATGAATTTATATAACATATGGGGACAATATAATATATATTTTTATATAGTTTAATATCTTTAAAATGTCAATGTTTGAGAACTTGTGTAAACTATGTATGGAAATATAGTACCTTTGTTTTTTTTTTCTTTGATATCTTGTATCCTTTTTTCGACACCCTCAGCCAATACAATTGAGCTTTGATGTTCAATTTGATTCCAAGATGCAATTTCTGGGGGCTCCGGCATTATAGTGGGTAGTGGAGATGTTGGTTTTTGTGTAAGTGCATCTCTAGTGTTCAACCAAGAAAGAGTGTGAAGGAAGGAAATTGAAATAGGTCAAATCTGAAGAAATAAATTTGGAAAATAATTTTTTAATTTTTATTTATTGAAATATATATATTAATGAATAATGGTGAGTTTGCTTCACCAAGTTGTATTTTTTAACTTAATATATTAAGTATGTGAAGGAACAAATGAATCCACATGAAATAATTACACAACTTGTATGGAAAGAGGTTCAAAGCATTGCGTCTTGGATAATTACAAACTATCATGACTTTCGAGCTTTTTTGCAATCATGTTTGTAGTTGCTTCAGAAGGTGTGTTATCATGTGAATTATCCATTTGAGTGTCGAGTGTTTTCTTCTCCATATCAACTATGCAATTGTCAAGTGTTTTCTTCTCCAAATCGATTATGCAATTGTCGACTCTTGTTTGCATTTGGTTGTGTGAGGTTGTTCGAAGCTCAACCCTTGGTGCACTCAAGGGAGTTGTGAATTTTCCATTTGCAAGATGATCAATTTTTGCAATGTCCCCTACATTTGCATCATATTTGAAAATTTTGTTCTATAAGGACAAGCCCAAGTTAGAATTTGGGCACCCCCAATCCCATCTCAACTCCAAGACAAGTGTGGATTGATAATGCAAAAAGATCCAAGACTTATATGGGAAAGTGAGATTGACAATCAAATTCAATGTAATAAGTCCCTCAAGGGTAGAACTAATATACCTTCTTCAAAGAGAGCATCTATTGCAGCTTGGCTTTTAGAACTCATTCCACCACCCCGTATCATAACTGGTGTGTTTAATTGTCCTTTTTTTGCATTCTTCCCTGTCAATGGGGACATCCTCTAATTATGATCGATGATTTTCTTTTCAACAAATTTTTTTTTCATTAAAAAAATAGAGATTTTTTGGGAGAAATGTGCTTTTCTAGTGAAAATTCAACTAAATTTATTAATTTCTTGGAAATTTTTGCTAACTTTTTTATATCACAATACTGAAAACAAAACCTCGGTTATGATTTTGAATATGCTCTTACATGTGATAAGAGAATTAGTGTATGAATCTTTGAGCATTAAGTTCTACAAGCCTTAAAACCAAAGATCACAATCCTAAATTTCCAATTCTTTTAACTTATGGTGTAAAATCCCATCCCAATTTTAGATTTACCTATTAAAGTTATCCATAAAGTCACCCTTTCTTTCACCCCCTAAACTCTCTTTCAGTCGTATCTGCAAACTAAGGAAATTTTATTCAATCTCAGTATGAAATGCTTAAAAACTCAGCATTTAATGCGTAAGGTTTGAGACTAATTATAGTAATTGTACAGGTGGGCGCAGTGAAAATATATGTAGCAACAGTGGAGGCGCTCTGGAAAAAGGAATGAAGGGATTAAACTCAGTTTAACACGAAAACTGGTGGAAAAACTAGTTTGGGTCCCAGTTATTTCGTTTTGTAAAATTTCATTCCCAGCCTCGCATGGATGCCCCATCATGCTGAAACTGACCATTGCCTGACTTTATGGATAACTTTATTAACTAATGATTTAAATCCAATATTTTTTTAGATAATTCTTCACATGCTTAAGATCATTTTGCATTTGAGAAAGTCATGGCTGGATTTTGTGTCATAAAAAGACAATACATGAATGCAAGATAAACTCACCATGGAGACGTGTATATGCTATAGAGTTGCAAGCTATCAAGATTTGTTTTCTTATATACATGTTGATTTGAAGTAGAAGCAATCTTTTATGGGTGGTCAAGAAGGTACCTTTATTGAAGGAGGGTGAAGCAACACGGGATGGAGCGAGTGGGGGTGCATTTGCTAGTGATGATAGTGCAGGCATTATTGGTATTCTTTTGGCTCTCTTTCTTCTTTGTTATTGAAACCTACCTTTCAATTTCAAACATATTTACATGAAAATTAAAATAAAGATTATACATCGGTGTTAATATAAAAACAAGACATGATTATCGAACTTGGATTAAAATTTGATCCCTTGCACAATGTGTGCACACAATCATAACACTTTATTTTGGTGTAATATAGCTAACCCTAATTGATTGGAAATGATTAATCAATTACCAATTTGTTCAAAATAACAATTGTTTATAACAAATCAAACTTCTTGTTGAGATTATTAGCATGTCACAAGTTATATAACCTCTGATGATTAGCACAAAATTTGATGATTCATGTCTTGCAATCAAACATTGTTGTAGCACATGATGGATGTCTCAAAAACCATTATGGTTTTGGAAGTTTCAAGAATTTGCTGAAAAAAACCTACCAAATTCAACATGCATTATTAGTCCTCAATTAAAATTAAAGAGAATATAAATTTGAGGTAATTAAGATTGAAGTTGTGTCATTTTCAATTCTTTTCTTGACAATGCACACTTCATAATTAGATAGTGTTTATCAATGAACGAATGAAGCATAATTACCAAGTGTTTTTTGTTATGATTCACTAATGTGTTTCCATGTTATATTTGATTTGCTTGTTAAATAGAGTACCAAAGTGTTAAAAACAACAAAGCCCTTTCTTAAGCAAAGTGTAGTATGTATATATTTCTCTTGCAAACTCAGTACAATCAAACATTTTTGCAATTCCAACTTTAGAAAAAAAAAACATGGGCATGTGGAGTGGTTACATTTTCTCCCTCCACACCACAACAATGTGTCAATTTTCAAAGCACATTTTAGCGGAACACACACCAAGAGCAACACTTTCCCGTATACATTACCCACCAATCGATTGCTTTGCCACACAACACACCGAGGTTTTCTTTCTTCCAATTTTGTTATGTCAGAAACTTGGCAGATTTTTCAGCAATTGAAGCAAAATTAGACTAATTTACACTGAAAAATCAGAATTTCCCTAATTTTATTTTGAAAAGAGAATTGAATTTTTTTATAAAAAAAATCACTACCCATCAATCAAACTAAATTTAAAAGTATATATCTCTTTTTATGTTTGGCTTATCTACTCTATTGTAATTGAGCAAATGGGTTTCCTAGTTCCTACCTCCTTTGTTCACCTCCAATGTGCATCAACACAACTAGAGTCCTTGGAAGCAAAGAGGGTGCCTAGCCTAGCCTAACAGTTTTGGTAACTGAAGAACCCAAATTCCCATATCCTTAAATTGATAGCCCATACATGATACATCATCTTTCCATTCATCCAAGGGGTACCAAACTCATTTGTTTGTTGGCCTTGCATACCAAGGCAAGAAGGATATTGTGTTTTAGATTCATTATATAGAGTATAGTAGCTTAAGGGATTTTTATAGGCCCCTAGGTACCTAATAGGTCTATTTTTATATGAGGATTGTTTGAAAGATGATATTTTGGCTTGTGTTGAAACTTGAGATTAGTTATTATAGAGTTATAATAATATCTTGAAGGATTTTGGTTTGTTTTAAAGGATTTTTTTTGAAGATTATATTTTTTGCATGGTGAAATATTTGAATTTCCATAATTCTTTTTCGGCCTTAAGATACTTTTTAATGTAATGGCAAGGTCACATTGTGACACACCCCTTGGTTTTTTTGGGGGGGGGCTAGATGTGTTATACCTAGATTAGGTTTTCAAAGCTTGCCTATTCCTCGTAGCCAGGTAGGACAATTGTGTCTATCTACTGCCTCACCCGAGACCCCTTATTTTGGGAATATGTCACCCACCCTACCCATTGCAAAGGATGAGGTGAATGTTATCATGAGACTAATGGTGAAAAATTGTCAATAGGTGACACAATTTTTTGAAAATGGAATATTTTGTCATGAAATTAATTAATTTTTTTGGGGGAACAAAATCACCTAAAAGCAACATTTATTTATTTATTTATTTTTGTGAGGATGTGGTCACATTTATGTCTACCGGTTACAATTTTAAGAGTTTCTTGAAATAATATTGCCAATTAAGTTGAGATTTTGCCTAAGGATGGTTGCCACCTAGCTCCATCAGAATATTGGAAAATAAACTCTAATGTTTACTCCTTAAGAATCAAAGGGATCTTAAGCCCAAGATTAAATACATGTAAAATCCCTCCCATAGATTTAAAAGACCCGTAGGATTTTTCTAGTTTATGTGGAAGGTGTCTTACCATTAGTAAAATTTATCCCTCCCATCATTAAAAAAAACCCATAGGATTTTTCTAGTGTATGTGGAGGGTGTCTTATCGTAGTTGAATTTCTATGGTTTTGTGTAGAGGTACATTGGATGGCCAACTTTGACCATCCATTTCTCCCTAATCTTAACTCCATTTTGCACGGTTTTGTCTCCACATCATTTACATAGATGTGTTCTACTTTTCTCTTTTAATTTTCAGGGCCAATAAAGCATGGGATCTTTGGTCCAATTCTTTCAAATTTTGTAATCTTAAAAATTGTTTAAAACTAAAAAGGCAAAACTTTCAATGACCATTTTGAAACCAAATTCCATTTAAAAAAAATGAAAACATTCAACTTGAAGTCCTCTAGGTACCACTTTATTGAGTTGGATTTTTAAAATTATTTTACAATCCATGACGTTTGGGTGCATTTGTGAAAGCTAGTCCAACTTTTGGATTGAGATCAAGTGTTTTCATCAAATGTCAATTTAGGGGTGAGGTCCCTCAAAATGGACTTTTGCAAATAAGATGCCCCCATCTCCTCTCAAATGAGTTCCAAACATCCATTTATATAAGTAAATGTCTATTAACTCTTTAATTACAACTATCTGTTTATATAATTAAAATGTCTATTGATTCTTTACACTAGGTAAAAACCTCGAACATGGTGGGTTGTTCTAGCAATGTGAGTCCTATATTCAACTCTCACCTTGCATGGGTCTCTCATTCCCAAAACACCATATTCTCAATCCCTAAAATAGACTTAAGGACTTATTCATAAGATTCTTCGCACTCTTAAGACCTCTCCTCTTTTTGAGGTAGGATCTTCATCAATATAATGTGCCCTCCAAATGCATTGAGAAAGAGTGATATAAATATTGATCTCTCACACCACATAACACCACACCTTATAATAGATTTGGCTATTGATTCAAAGTTGTGTTGCTTTTGGCAACAATTGATCAACCAAGTTTGTCACATCTACAAAATGTTGAAGACACAATTTAATTAAAGATATTCCCCCAAAAATTTGCAATTAAAAAGAGAGAAGAAATAATAGATTGCAATTGAATGTGGAGTGTCCATCTAAGGATATATTATCTAGCAAGGGACTATATATATATATAATTTTATTCTATTATTTTCACGAAAATGGCAACTTTTTCACATGGATGGATGCCTTTGGGATGTCTCCCAATTTTCAAAACCTTGTGGTCTCAAGTTATAATGGAAGAAGTTCCCCAGAACCATCCATGTTCAATTCTCAATCCCATAATATTGAGATGGAAATTCCTTTAGACTAGTGAATTTTTGTGGCGAATTTTCGCCATTTTGGGAAAGTTTTTTTTTCAAAGGAATATTCTGTCAAATTTTCCCTGCTAAAAAAATTGAAAACGATTTAAAAAAAGATCCCTATTTAAATCAAAAGCACTAGGCTAAGTACATAAAAATGGATTAATAATCCCCATAAGCTTCTAAATTGTGTAAGTCAATACAACATATTAAGTGTTTGGGGGGGGGGGGGTGGGCTCTTTTTTGTAGAACTTTTTTTTTTTTTAACGAGGGTGAGTGCTTACCATTTTTTTTCATTTTTTTTTATTATTAAATATAGCAAGAGTTTCACATTCATATTTAA
>Ga0116227_10003079_pt1 | contig 37384 bp, 34 predicted proteins | sample S1TSphgellanicum_FD_89693 | JGI IMG/M metagenome (GOLD analysis project Ga0116227, IMG submission 89693) | Host-associated microbial communities from peat moss isolated from Minnesota, USA - S1T2_Fb - Sphagnum magellanicum MG | ecosystem: Host-associated > Plants > Peat moss > Unclassified...
AACCCTGCTACCACTGGACCATGAATTACTCCACATACACATGGCGCATCTGCCAAGATATTACCATAAAGCTGCTGCATTAATGGGAGTTCACCAAAGCTATGAACCAGTGTTTTTTTTTCCAATTTTGAGAAGTAGGTGGACTGGCGGCCATCATGCAGGAGAGGACTTCGTCAAATTTGGTGACAGGTCAGACAAGCAGGTAGAAAATTCAGGAAATCCTTCTACATACTGGCGACAAGGTAGGACTGATTGTCTAAAACTGGCGAGTCCCAGAAAAAATTCCTCGAAAACTGGCGAATTTTCTGGATTTTTCCGAAATTTTTGCTTTGGTGTCTTCATAGCCATTTTTTTTTTTGGTCGCAGAGTGGCGAATTTTCGGCAAAAAAAAAAAACACTCTGCTATGAACGCCTTGTCTCAACTTGGAACACAAGTGTCACAAGTCTACAGATAGACCCTACTCTCCTACTACCTAGACTCTGAGTGTGCACCAAGATTCAGATTTTCTAGGAAATATTTTTGGGAGTTAAATGGGCTATCATTTATGGGAATTAGAAGCAGAAAAAATGGCGATCAGCCCTAGGAAGATTTAGCCCAATCTGGTTATGGACCAGCTATGACTTTCACAATTAATTAATCAGCCTTCTACATTTTTGGCTAATACATTGAAACTAAAAAACTGAAAATCTGGCGATTTCTACTTTTTTTTTGTTCCCTCAGTTCTGGCGATTGAAAAACTCCAGAAACACTTCCATATTCGGATTTTGAATATTTATTTTCGCTTTTTGGCGAAATTTCTCCAGTAGAAAAGAGCCTTCAAGAAAGTTCCGACAGTCTGGAAAAGAGGTTCATCAAGTTCATCGGTTTCCGAAGGCATCATTTGGGCTTTTGTTGCAATCGTAAGCGAACTGCTGTGGCAGCCATTTTGCTCCTTGACTTCTTCATAGTCGCCTTCCCAACAATCGTCTTTGCAGGCCATTTTAGTGCCCGTGAAGTAGCTCCTGTTGAAGTAGAGAGAGAGCTTGAGACAATGAGTTTGAATCCGCTGTGGATTCTCATGAACAAGCCGGCCTTCGATGTTTTCTTGAACCATCGAGGACCTGATGTGAAGGGGGGCTTCGCTTCTCATCTCCACCAAGCACTTCAAGAAGCAGGGTGCCGTCCATTCCTAGATAAGCCGGATCTGGAGAAAGGGGAGCCTGGTCAAAAGAAGATCTATGAGGCGCTTGGATGTGTTAGGGTGCATGTGGCCATCTTCTCCGAAGGCTACGCTGACTCCGGCTACTGTCTCGACGAGTTGTGCGCCATGCTCAAAACCAAGAAGCCCGTTATTCCTGTTTTCTACAATGTTTCACCAAGTGTTCTGCGTTGTGAGGCCGATGATGGACCATACACCAAGGCTTTTCTCAAAACCCATGGGAAGAGATCGGCAAGTGAAGTGAAGAAATGGAAAGTCGCACTTCGCATGGCTGCTGAATTGAACGGATTCAAGCTTGATGATTACAATGGGTGACAACTGAAACTCAAAATACTCATTCTATTTCATATTACTTGGATCAAAGCTTTCAAAAAATCCACGTCGTTTAAACTTTACTTGTTGTGCGCCAAGAGTGGGTCAATGTTTGACGCAATCTATCATGTTTGAAATCTAATAATGGGCGAAAAGGAGCGTGATGTGGGTGGTTGTAGAGATGAAGCTCAATTGAAGACAGCAATTGTAAGCAAAGTTAGGGACCTCTTGCCTGCCTCCCAGCTACTGCTAGTTGCACGCTATCCAGTGGGATTACAGGAGACATCCAAGGAGTTGATTGAAACTCTAAACCAAATTGAAAAAGATGTTGGGGTTTTGAGTTTGGTCGGCATGGGTGGAATTGGGAAAACAACTCTTGCCAAGGAGATATACTGTCATTTCGAGAAGAATGACACATTTGAGAAAAAGAGCTTTCTTCTGGATGTAAGAGAGAGTGCAAAAAAAAATGTAATTCTGGATTTGCAAAAACAGTTGGGCCATGATTTGTTCAAAAGGGATGTAAAAAGTATGAAGGAATTCAATGAATGTTTTGATCAAATCAGGGATTGCAAAGTGTTGATTCTTATCGATGATGTAGATAAAAACGATCAATTTGATAAACTCATACCTGACATCAACAAACTTGGTCCTGGTAGTCGAGTCATTATCACATCGCGTGAATCAAACGTGGTGAACAACATCATGAAGAATGGAAATTGCGAATATTTGAGGCATGACATGACATTGTTAAACACCACAGATTCCAGACATCTCTTCAACTGGCATGCATTCCATAGCGTTGATGCTATTGATGGCTTCCAAGAGCTTGCGGAGAAGGTGGCGGATGCTTGTTGTGGTCTCCCACTAGCATTGGAAGTTACTGGATGCTTTTTGTTCGACAAAAGAGAAAAGTGTGCCTTAGAAAGTATTTGGCCGCAAACAATCAAGGCATTGAGTGAAAGGAAAGACATTCTCGACAAGCTTATGATCAGTTATGACAATCTCTCTCCAGAAGAAAGGATGATGTTCTTGGACATAGCCTGCTTCATGATTGGCCAGCATGAACATATAGCGATGCAAGTTTTCAAAGCTTGCAAATCCGACTACAAAGGACCAGCACTATCCTTCAATTCACTCAAGGACAAGTGTTTAGTGAAGTTGGATGAAAATAGACGAATCGTAATGCATGATCTCCTTCGTGACATGGGACGTCAAGTGGTCAAGAACCAATCACCTAATATGGAGAAAGGAACACCAAGCCACTTGTGGGATCCTGAAATGGTACAACAAGTGCTACAAAAAAAGGAGGTTGGTACCTAGTTTTTTAACTTGAAGCTATATAATAAGCTTTTTCAAGAAGTTTTTGAGGGTTGGGGTTGGGATAACCATAAAAAATTTTGAACTTCAAGTTTCACGTATTGTAACTTAAGGTCAATATCCACATTGAGAAAATGAACAATTAATCAAATTTTGAAGAAATAATTTTGTTGTTTAAAATTTAAATTGATTTTTTTTCTTTTGTGATTAAACATACTCTAATTTAATATTACATCATAGGAGTAGTTAAAATGATCCATACTGTCATTGGCCATGGTATTCAGGACCATTTGCATAACATAAATGTCATGTATTTTGAGCCATTTTTAAATACGTGCATCAAAAAGGTTGTGTAATGATGAAACCGGCCCATGGGTAATGTAAATCTAAAAAGGTCAAATTTTGCAACCATAAAACATTCACAAAAATATGTATTATGTTATCTATAAAAATTCTCGGCCATATTTGTCATTTTTTGGTGATCTATATTCAAAGGTCCTTGTAATATGCATTAAATTCTACCAAGTGCCCAACATTATCCCATACATGTCAACTATCCCACTTTATTTTCTTTTCCTTGTACATTTGTCCTAACAAAAAAAATGCACATGGACCATACGTATTCTTTGTCAAATTAATGTTTAACCCTTCAAATGTCCCAAAAGTTCATTTTGACACTAAAATACCAACCAAAATTGTTTGTTGGGGCATTTAGGGTCAAGCATTTCATTGGACCAAGGTTTTGGCGTGTGAATTTTCATCAAATCACTCATTGGCACACTTGTGTGGGATTTGTAGGGTACAAATAAAGTCTGAGGGCTTTCAACATTTGGAATTGGCCGTGGTGGCATTGGTGTAACTAATGTGGCTCAAAATTACATAGGCATGAATAAATTGCATTTCCTTTTATTGGATGGTGATAATGTGAAGGGTGACTTTTCTACTTGGTCACGAGAATTGAACTGGCTCCAGTGGAGGAACTCAAATCTTTCAACGTTACCTTTGGAACTAGACCTTCGAAAGTTGGCGGTGTTCTATTTGACTTCCAATAAGAAGTTAATGCAAATTTGGCCCAATGACCTTGAGGTATAATTCTTTTGAATATGCATGGGAATGCACCAATAGAAATTATGTTACACATATATTTTAGTTTTGAATATGTAAAATTCATTCATTACCAAATCAATAGACCACATGATAGGGCTTTTGTGTTCAATGCATTGTGAGCTAATGAAAACATTTTACCTTTTACAATGTTGTATTACAGATCACTTTTAAGGACTTGTGAACATTGATCCTTTCAAATTGCAAAGCTCTTAAAGAACTTCCCAAGGATACTGGGAAATTACTGAAGTTAAATGAGTTGAATTTGGCATTTTGTTCAAGTTTAAAGGCATTACCCAACTCCATATTTCAGCTCAAGGAACTCAAACACTTGGATCTATATGGTTGTGTGAAGTTGGGGTCTTTACCTGATTCAATTGTGAACTTGTCAAACCTACAAACATTTCAATTGAACAAGTGCTGCAAACTGGAGAATTTACCAGTGAAGTTTGGGAAACTTCAAAGCTTGGTGGAATTGAACTTATCTGAATGTTCCAAATTGTGGTGTTTACTTGATTCAATTGTGGATTTGTCACAACTCAAGACATTTCAATTGTGGAAGTGCCAAAAATTGGAGAATTTGCTAGTGGAGTTCGAAAAACTTCAAACCTTGGTGGAATTGAACTTATCTGAATGTTCCCAATTGCGATGTTTACCTGATTCAATTGTGGACTTGTCACAACTCAAGACATTTCAATTATGGAGGTGCAAGAAACTGGAGAATTTGCCAGTGCAATTCAGAAAACTTCAAAGCTTGGTGGAACTTGACTTATCCGACTGTTCCAAGTTGGGGTGTTTATCTGATTCAATTGTAGACTTGTCACAACTCAAGACATTTCGATTGTATGGGTGCGAAAAATTGGAGAATTTGCCAGCGGAGTTCGGAAAACTTCAAAGCTTGGTGGAACTTGACATATCTGAATGTTTCAAGTTGGGGTGTTTACCTGATTCAATTGTGGACTTGTCACAACTCAACACATTTCGATTATCATGGTGCTAGAAATTAGACAATTTGTTAGTGGAGTTTAGAAAACTTCAAAGCTTGGTGGAACTCAACTTATCTTAATGTTCCGAGTTGGGGTGTTTACCTCATTCAATTATGGACTTGTCACAACTCAACACATTCGATTGTCGGGGTGCAAGAAATTGGAGAATTTGCCATTGGAGTTTGGGAAACTTCAAAGCTTGGTGGAATTGAACTTATTTGAATGTTCCAAGTTGGGGTCTTTACCTGATTCAATTGTGGACTTGTCACAACTCAAGACATTTCGATTGTCTGGGTGCAAGAAATTAGAGAATTTGCCAATTGAATTCAGAAAACTTCAAAGCTTGGTGCAACTTGACTTGTCTCATTGTTCCGAGTTGGGGTGTTTACCTGATTCAATTGTGGACTTGTCACAACTCAAAACATTTGCATTGCAGGGGTGCAAGAAATTGGAGAATTTGCCAGTGGAGTTCGGAAAACTTCAAACCTTGGTGCAATTGAACTTGTCTCATTGTTCTAAGTTGGGGTGTTTACCTGATTCAATTGTGGACTTATCACAACTCAAGACATTTCAATTGCCGGGGTGCAAGAAATTGGAGAATTTGCCAGTGGAGTTCGGAAAACTTCAAAGCTTGCTGGAACTTGACTTATCTAAATGTTCCGAATTGGGGTGTTTACCTAATTCAATTGTGGACTTGTCACAACTCAAGACATTTGCATTACAGGGGTGTAAGAAATTGGAGAATTTGCCAGTGGAGTTCAAAAAACTTCAAAGCTTGGTGGAACTTGACTTATCTAAATGTTCCAAGTTGGGGTGTTTACCTGATTCAATTATGGATTTGTCACAACTTAAGACATTTTGATTGTCGGGATGCAAGAAATTAGAGAATTTGCCAATTGAATTCGGAAAACTTCAAAGCTTGGTGCAACTTAACTTGTCTAAATGTTCCGAGTTGGGGTGTTTACCTGATTCAATTATGGACTTGTCACAACTCAAGACATTTGCATTGCAGGGGTGCAAGAAATTGGAGAATTTACCAGTGGAGTTCGGAAAACTTCAAAGCTTGGTGGAACTTGACTTATTCGAATGTTCTGAGTAGGGGTGTTTACCCGATTGAATTGTGGACTTGTCACAACTCAAAACATTTCCATTAGGGGCGTGCGAGAGATTGTAGACTTTGCCAGTGGAATTCAGAAAACTTCAAATCTTGGTGGAACTTGACTTATCTGAATGTTCCGAGTTGGGGTGTTTACCTAATTCAATTGTGGACTTGTCACAACTCAAGACATTTCAATTGCAGGGGTGCGAGAAATTGGAGAATTTGCTAGTGGAGTTCGGAAAACTTCAAAGCTTGGTGGAACTTGACTTATTTGAATGTTCCAAGTTGGGGTGTTTACCTTATTCAATTGTGAACTTGTCACAACTCAAGACATTTCGATTGGAGGGGTGCCAAAAATTGGAGAGTTTGTTAGTGGTGTTCAAGAAATTTCAAAGCTTGGTGGAATTGAACTTGTCTTCTTGTTCCAAGTTGGGGTGTTTACCTAATTCAATTGTGGACTTGTGACAGTTGAAGACATTTCCATTGGGGGGGTGGGAGAAATTGGAGAATTTGCAAATGAAGTTCGGAAAACTTCAAAGCTTGGTGGAATTTGACTTATTTGAATGTTCCGAGTTGGGGTGTTTACTTGAATCAATTGTGGACTTGTCAAAACTCAAGACATTTTGATTACAAGGGTGCCAAAAATTGGAAAATTTGCTAGTGGAGTTCGGAAAACTTCAAAGCTTGGTGGAACTCAACTTATCTGAATGTTCCAAATTGGGGTGTTTACTTGATTCAATTGTGGACTTGTCACAATTCAAGACATTTCAATTGTAGGGGTGCAAGAAATTGGAGAATTTGCTAGTGGAGTTTGGAAAACTTCAAAGCTTGGTGGAACTTGACTTATCCGAATGTTTTGAGTAGGGGTGTTACCTGATTCAATTGTGGACTTGTCACAACTCAAAACATTTCCATTGGGGGCGTGTGAGAGATTGTAGACTTTGCCAGTGGAATTCCAAAAACTTCAAAGCTTGGTGGAACTAAACTTGTCTTGTTGTTCCAAGTTGGGGTGTCTACCTGAGTCAATTGTGGACTTGTCACAACTCAAGACATTCCGATTGTCGGGGTGCAAGAAATTGGAGAAATTGCTAGTGGAGTTCAGAGAACTTCAAAGCTTGGTGGAACTAAACTTGTCTTTTTGTTCCGAGTTGGGGTATTTACCTTATTCAATTGTGGCTTGTCACATTTCAAGACATTTCCACTCTCGAGGTGCCACAATTTGAAAAATTTGCCAGTGGAGTTTAGGAAACTTCAAAGCTTGGTGGAACTAGACTTATCTTCTTGTTCCATGTTGGGGTGTTTACTTGATTCAATTGTGGACTTGTCACAATTCAAGACATTGCGAATGTTGAGGAACGAGAAATTGGAGAATTTGCTAGTGGAGTTTGGAAAACCTCAAAGCTTGGTGGAACTGAACTTGTTTTGTTGTTCCAAGTTGGGGTGTTCACCTTATTCAATTGTGGACTTGTCACAACTCAAGACATTTCGATTGTTGGGGTGTAAGAAATTGGAGAATTTACAAGTGGAGTTCGGAAAACTTCAAAGCTTGGTGGAACTTGACTTGTCTTTTTGTTCTGAGTTGGGGTATTTATTTGAGGTAATTATGGATTTGTCACATTTCAAGACATTTTGATTCTCAAGGTGCCACAATTTGAAAAATTTGCCGGTGGAGTTCGGGAAATTTCAAAGCTTGGTGGAATTAGACTTATCTTCTTGTTTCGAGTTGGGGTGTTTACTTGATTCAGTTGTGGACTTGTCACAATTCAAGACATTGCGATTGCTAAGGTGCGAGAAATTGGAGAATTTGCTAGTGGAGTTCGGAAAACCTCAAAGCTTGGTGGAATTGAACTTATTTGAATGTTCCAAATGGGGGTGTTTACCTTATTCAATTGTGGACTTGTCACAACTCAAAACATTTCGATTACAAGGGTGCCATAAATTGGAGAATTTTCCAGTGGAGTTCAGGAAAGTTCACAACGTGGTGGAAGTAGACTTATCTTCTTGTTCTGAGTTGGGGTGTTTACCTAATTCAGTTTTGGACTTGTCACAATTCAAAACATTTCGATTGCTAAGGTGCTAAAAATTGGAGAATTTGCCAGTGGAATTTGGAAAACTTCAAAGCTTAGTGGAACTGAACTTATCTGAATGTTCTGAGTTGGGGTGTTTACCTACTTCAATTGTGGACTTGTCACAACTCAAGACATTTCAATTGTCGGGGTGCAGAAAATTGGAGGATTTGCTAGTGGAGTTTGAGAAACTTCAAAGCTTGGTGGAATTGAACTTATTTGAATGTTCCGAGTTGGGGTGTTTATCTAATTCAATTGTGGACTTGTCACAACTCAAGACATTTTGGTCATTGGGGTGCTAGAAATTGGAGAATCTGCCAATGGAGTTCGGAAAAGTTCAAAGTTTGGTGGAGTTAGAGTTATCTAGTTGTTATAAGTTGGGATGTTTACTTGATTCATTTATGCACTTGTCACAATTCAAGAAATTTTGATTATGTAAATGCCAAAAATTAGAGAATTTGTTAGTGGAGTTCGAGAAGCTTCAAAGCTTGGTGGAACTTTACTTATCCAGTTGTTCCAAGTTGGGTTGTTTACATGATTCAATTGTGGACTTGTGGACTATCGCGAAGGAGTAAAAATGTACTCCATAGATATTTGACCATTTAAATGGAGAACAACTATTTTCTTGGGGACATATAAGATGGCTCATGAAGCTACTAGAGCTTTCAATGCAAACATTTTTTACATTGGTCAAAAAATTTGCATGAATTTTTAGGAATTGAAGGGCACCTTCCTGCTTCTACCTCAACATCTATCACTTATTAATTTTCGCACTGATGTCATGAATGAGATTATATGTTTTGTGGAAGTGCAAGCGCAAAAAGTAACCAAGAGGAAGGGGAGTCGGCACCAATTTCACAAGAAATAGTAGCACCACAAACAAATAATGAAGGAAAAAACTAGATAGAATCACAATATGAGTGCACAACATTGTTTTCTTGCAAGGAAGCCCATGGTGGACATGTGAAGGATGATGAACAACATGATGGTTGTAACCCTTTTATCATACATGAATAAAAACCCAAAGTTCAACATCTTGAACTCAAAGGTCAACTTCATACCTCTACCATCCTCAACCAAAAATAAAATTTGGTGAACTTGTTTCATTCCTCGAAACACAAGCTTTGAAAGTAACAAAAAGTGTTTTGTTATATGATACAAAAGGTTGTAATTCAATGTTAGTTTTTCATACACTTAATGTTTTCACATTCAAATAAAATCAATAAGACACATTGATCACAAAAATCGATTAAGGCTTTAATCTTGTGGGACTTATATTAATATGATTAATGATAATTACTAGATGATTTGTTTGTGGACACATATGATTGTTATGTTGAATAATGGTGAAGATTGGATTTAGAATTCTTACATTGCAAGTAGACTAATTCATGTGCAAAGTATATAAATAAAGTTTGAACACCTCATACATCTTTAAACTATTTTCTTCCAACAAAAGAATGGGAAAAAAATGATGATGCAAGGTCAACTACAAATGGTTGCTTTGTTTACAAATTTGTTGAAACCAAAGACCACAGATGGTAGTGGTAGTAGTGGCAATTGATTAAAAGTTAATAATGACAATTGATTTTGATTTGTGTTTGCATTTGTGTGAAGAAAGACTTGGAGTTCATTCAAAACTCTTATATTACTTTATCATGGCAGAATTGGATGATCGATCATTCATTGTTCAAAAATAGCTCTCCTTGATCTTTCACCTTTTTCTTTTGCCTTTTGTCCTTTTCTAAGAATAAATAATCTATCAACACCAAACCCTATTAGATTATCACCTTTTATTCTTGCATTTGCCAATTTAGGCTTTGATGCACCCCACATTTCACAATAATTACACATGACACAATAAGCAATTGTAATTTGGTGATGCTTTATCAACTTTTGAGTTAAAATGCTTCAAAATTCATCATCTATTTTTCAAAGAACCAAATGCATTTTCTACAATTGCCCTCCTTGAATTCATGTTAGAATCATGTATTATCTTGTCCAAATTTGTAGGATTATGAGTATTTCAATTCTTTTGCAAGTAAGTACAAATTGGATAAACTACATCATCGATTAAGAATGGAGTGCATTTCATATTTGGAATAATAATAACTAGTTCTTGGAAAACTTCATGAGATCTCATATATGCTACACTTTTTGAAATGTCAACCATCGTGAACCCCTTCAAGTCGGCAACACAAAAGTTCCAAAATATTTTGTTTGCATCACACACAACTTGCAACACAATACTAAAAAACTTTTTCCTATTGAAAAAATCACCAATAGTAAATATAATTTTCTTGTTTGGAAGATTTTTCAAAAGAATGTGAGTTTTATCTATAGCTCCAAAAATACTAGGTATATTTGTAAGATCCTCAAAACGAGGAATGATGTCCTTCAAATGTTAACTTGAAAGAATATTGATGTATATATTGAACAAGTTGTTTTTGTCAATTAACACATCACAAACAATGTCAACATATTTTCTAATTATTGATGCATCCACATTGAATTGATTGAACACATATGTAGCACTAAATCCATGAGCAAATCGATAAATAACAATAGCCACAATCTTTTTAATCTTTAATTGTGACTTGACCTGGTTTAAACAACTTGATTGCCAAAAAAGTGTTTAGTTTAAAACCAGGTTGTTGAAAGTTTCAAAATTCATTCTATAATGCGACAACATTTCCTATTTCTCATTTCAGGTGTGATATGACACACATTGATTTCTACAAGGTCTCAATGTGTGTATTGTCTAAGTTCTTCCCACTTGAAACGTAGGGGATGTTTTCTCCTATTCACATTGACCAAGAACTTTAAAATGACATTGAATCTTGTCATACTCCCATCTAAATTTGAAAACACATTACACACTTTAGATTTAGATGTTGCACAATTCCCTAATGTAATAAAAAATAACATCCAAATAAAAAACACTTACCCAAGTGAGGTTGGATCCATTTACTGAAAATTTGAAAACAACAAAAAGTGCAAAAATTATGAAATGCATTAGAAAAGTCCCAAAACAATGCAAATTAATTAAAAAAACCAATAAAAAATTGTTAAAAATCATTCTTTACAAACTTGAAAAAAATTTGTGAAGAATAAACGATACCCACACCTAGACAAAGATTGAGAAAATGGGTAGTGTTTCTGAAAACCTTGATTGTAATATCTGCTCTCTCAATTCTGTGTCTCCTCAAACTGTCTGCTGTCTGGCCTCTCTCTCTCTCTCTCTCCTAGCTCCTTCCTCTCTGGAGGCCCACCCCAAGCTAACATGCCTAGTAGTAGTAGGCTCACAGAAGCATGTGGCCAGTCCAACTGTTTACCAGTGTTGGTCTTTTCTGAATACCTAGTTAAGAAAAATCGCTTTGATATTGGGGTAGGGTTTTTGAAATAGGTACCGCACAGTAGTAGTACCTTAGTAATTACCATGGCAACTCCAAAACTCCAGTGTTGTGTTAATTAGTTTACTGTGAAGATTTCATGTTGAAAAACAAAATAGCATTTCAGAATGTTCTATTATGAGATTTCAGAACAGTTGTGGAAATTATATAATCAGTGTCCAAGGTAGGTAGGTACCATTATAACTATGGTATTGAAATTTGTGAGCAAATGGAGACTATGGTATCCATTTTGCTCACAATTTCAATACCATATTAGTAAGGTATAGACAAATTGTTTTAAAAAAAAAAAAAAAACACCTGGAAAGACCTCTAGCAGAATTTGGCTCATTCCTCTTGTGAATGATCACCTGTCCACTTACTTGACAAAATTGAGGAAAATTAAAAAATTAAAAAAAAATTGTGAATGATCACCTGTCCACTTACTTGACAAAATTGAGGAAAAAATAAAAATAAAAATAAAATTGTGAATGATCACCTGTCCACTTACTTCACAAAATTGAGCCCCCAAAAAAAAAAAAAAAACCCATGAGTGGAATAAATCTTCAATATGTACCTAAAACCAAAAAAATTGGGGGGAAAAAAAAAGAAGAAGTTTTTGTGAGAAGGAAAAGGCAAATTATTTGAGATTACCAGTTTTTAGGTCAATTTCAAGTCACGAAAGAGCAACGAAGCACGAACGCACGCCCTTATACGCTTTCCTCTCCCTCGTTACGTCTCATCGCAACGAGCACTAAGCGCAGCTTTTGCCTTGCGTCGTCCCGCCGTCCCGATGGTGGCGCACCGCGATCCATCCGTCGTAGTAGCAGTGTTGGCGAGAGTGGCGGCTTCGTAGAGCAGAGAGAAGAGAGAAAAGAGAGGGGGGAGTTGGAGAGCAAAAAAAGTTCGAAGAAGAGAGAAAATATGGCGTGGCGGACGGTGTGGGGGTTGGCGGGGAGTGCAGTGGTGAGAGGCGGGAGAAAGTTGCCGTTGCAATCCCGATTGCAGCGTTCTCTCACAGGGCAAGTGCCGGATTCGTCCCCGTTTTCCAGTCCTTGGTCTCTGCGGGGTGTCAAAGTTGCCCCAGCTATTGCGGCTTGCCGTGGATTCCACGGGGGCGTGGTTTTGCAGCAAGAAGCAGCGGCTCCAGTGCCGAAATCGGTACCTCTTTCGAAACTCACTGACAATTTTCTCGATGGAACCAGTAGCGTGTATCTGGAAGAGCTTCAACGGGCGTGGGAAGCGGATCCGAAGAGCGTGGATGCTTCATGGGACACTTTCTTTCGGAACTTCACGGGACAGTCCACCAGCATGGCGGGATTGTCAGGCCAGACCATACAAGAGAGCATGCGATTGCTGCTACTTGTCAGGGCGTATCAAGTGAATGGACACATGAAAGCGAAACTGGATCCGCTTGGTCTCGATGATCGTCAGCCGCCTCTGGAGCTCGATCCTGCGCTGTATGGCTTCACGGATGCAGATTTGGATCGCGAATTCTTTCTAGGAGTATGGCGGATGTCGGGATTTCTTTCAGAGAATCGGCCTGTGCAAACGCTACGAGGCATATTACAGAGACTGGAGCAAGCCTATTGTGGCACCATAGGGTACGAGTACATGCATATCCAGGACCGGGACAAATGTAACTGGTTGCGGGACACGATCGAGACGCAAGTGCCGGGGAGGTATGGCGCTAATCGCAGAACTGTGATTCTGGATCGCCTGATCTGGGCAACAAACTTCGAGAATTTCTTGGCACAGAAATGGACTGCATCCAAGAGATTCGGGTTGGAAGGTTGCGAGACATTGATTCCAGGGATGAAGGAACTCATTGACAAAGCTGCAGAAAAGGGGGTAGAGAATATCGTCATTGGGATGCCGCACCGAGGTCGGCTTAATGTGCTGGGCAATGTGGTGCGCAAACCCTTGCGACAAATTTTCAGCGAGTTCAGTGGTGGGATCAAGCCCCCTGATGAATCTGGCTACACAGGCAGTGGAGATGTGAAATACCATCTGGGAACATCATATGACAGACCTACACTAACTGGTAAACGAATCCATCTCTCCTTGGTGGCTAACCCTAGTCACCTGGAGGCAGTCAATCCTGTTGTAATTGGCAAGACGCGAGCAAAGCAATACTACTCTGATGACAAAGAGCGCAACAAAAGCATGGCAGTTCTATTGCATGGAGATGGCAGCTTTTCGGGCCAGGGTGTGGTGTATGAGACTCTCCATTTGAGTGACCTACCAAACTATACCACAGGTGGCACCATCCATATTGTGGTCAACAACCAGGTAGCATTCACAACTGATCCGAAGTCCAGCCGATCATCCCCATACTGCACTGATGTTGCCAAGGCCCTGAATGCACCCATTTTCCATGTCAATGGTGATGATGTTGAGGCCGTTGTGCATGCTTGCGAGCTGGCTGCAGAGTGGCGCAGCCACTTCAAATCTGATGTTGTTGTTGACATTGTATGTTACCGGAGGTTTGGTCACAATGAGATTGATGAACCCTCTTTCACCCAGCCTACCATGTATCAGGTGCCTCCCTGTCCAGTTGCCTGTCCTGCTAGTGGTTTCCTGATCTTTTTTTTATCTGTTCTGTATTTCCATCTTCTTGCTTCCAGTTGTGTGTCTATGGATTGGCTATGTGGAAGATGTTGCCAGAAAACCTGTTCCTTGTGCTATTTTATAAGAACTGGGTGCTTTTTTGAGTTACTAATGTACCTACATCCTGGATATGATGTGAAGTAGGTGATTAAGAATCATCCACCAGCACTGGACCTGTACATCAAAAGGCTTATAGAAGAGAAGCTGCTGACACAAGAGGAAATTTCAACTCTCCAAGACAAAGTTTTCCGCATACTCAATGAGGAGTTCAATAATAGTAAGGATTATGTGCCAAGCACCCGAGATTGGCTGGCTGCATACTGGGCTGGCTTCAAGGGACCTGAGCAGCTTTCTCGCATTCGGAATACAGGGTATGTGAACTCCATTGTCCTTCCTATCTTCTATCCTGTAGGTCTGTGCAGCTACAACACCTAAGTGCAGATGTTGGACTGATAAGGGTGTCGGTATAGTTAGTAGAGGAGCTTTTAAATTGGAGGATTTGTGGATGGGGGTGGTCAGTGTAAAGCCAGAAATATTGAAGAATGTGGGGAAGTTAATCACAACAATTCCAGAGAAATTCTCTCCTCATCGAGGTATACAACGAGTTTATGATCAGCGGAAACAGATGATCGAAACAGGGGAAGGTGTGGATTGGGCAACTGCTGAGGCTCTGGCATTTGCCACACTTTTGGTAGAAGGAAATCATGTACGGCTAAGTGGACAGGACGTAGAGCGTGGTACCTTCAGTCATCGTCATTCTATTCTGCATGACCAAAAAACTGGAGAGACTTACTGTCCACTTGATCATGTACTCATGAATCAAGAAGAGGAGATGTTCACTGTCAGTAACAGGTATTGTGTCATCTTAATGTGATTGCAAGAATATATGGGGGCTGGGTCCAGCTTGTTGAGTGGTGGATTAAAAGCTGACCATGTGTAAGTTCAGGGGAATTCTTGTTCTTTTTTGTTTATTGAATAGATTATTCAATGAACATACTGGCAGGACATGGTTTGTATTGACCTCTTAATTTGGAAGTGCCTGGCACTGAGAGATGGTTGCTTGTGGTATGCAGCTCACTGTCAGAATTTGGAGTGCTGGGTTTTGAATTGGGGTATTCCATGGAGAACCCAAATTCATTGGTATGCTGGGAGGCCCAGTTTGGTGACTTTGCCAATGGTGCTCAAGTCATTTTTGACCAGTTCCTGAGCAGTGGTGAGTCAAAATGGCTTCGTCAAGCTGGTCTTGTGTGCCTGCTGCCCCATGGCTATGATGGCCAGGGGCCTGAGCATTCCAGTGCTCGACTAGAGCGATACCTTCAGGTAAAATGCTCCACCTAGGCAAAATTGAAGGCTATAGGTTTTGCTTTTGAAGTACCTCAAGTTGTAAGTAGACTGTAGAACACATTTGCAGGATGTTACCAGTTTAGTCATGATCTTGACGGAGCCTCAAGTTGTCCATATATGTTGTTGAGGCAAAGGCAACTGAGTTAGTAAAATATATGAACAATGGGGATAAATGCAGGCAAGTGATGACAATCCTTATGTTATCCCTGAAATGGATCCAAGTTTACGACGGCAGATCCAGGAGGTGAACTGGCAGGTGGTCAACATCACCACTCCAGCTAACTATTTCCATGTACTTCGACGACAGGCAAGCTGCTCTTCTTTCTCTCGATTTCAATTTTTCCTTGCTGTCATGAAGGTTTGATTTAAAGCCCTTATGACCTCTTGTTTAACTATCAGCATGCCAAGTTTTGAAGGTTCAGGTCCAGATTCACATGTTCCATCACCCAGTGAAAGGAAGCAACCACAGGGATAAGATGTTTCTTTTGTTTGTACTCACAAACCAGAGTTGAAGAGCATGCTTAGCAGCAGGCTACAGGGAGAGGGTTTGCACTGATGGTTTGTCATGTGTGTGGAGTACAGATTCACAGGGATTTTCGGAAGCCCCTCATTGTGATGTCACCAAAAAATCTGTTGCGACATCAGGCTTGCCGTTCGAATCTGTCTGAGTTTGATGATGTCCAGGGCCATCCTGGTTTTGACAAACAGGGTACCCGATTCAAACGCCTTATCAAAGATAAAAGTGATCATGGTGCTGTTGAGGAGAGCATCCGCCGGCTTATTCTTTGCTCTGGGAAGGTATTATTACTTGTTCTGCATTAGACTTCCAGTTTTTGGCTACATTGCCATGTAGCCAATTTGGGGATTAAAACATGATTATTCTAACCTATGTTTTTCATCATTGAATAGGGTGCTTAATGTTAGAATGACAAGGGGTTTTGCTTGGATGGAACAGGTTTACTATGAGCTTGATGAAGAGCGGAAAAGAGTGGGTGCCAATGATGTTGCTATTTGTCGAATGGAGCAGCTCTGCCCAGTCCCTTATGACCTTGTTCATCGGGAGCTCAAGCGCTACCCTAGTATGCTCTCATTTTCTTAAGAATTCCCTGTTTTCATTAATGGTCACACTAGTTTCCTCTTTCTTGCATCTTATAACCCACTCTCTGCCTTTTCAATGTTTTGTGGAGGTGGTGATTGATGTCAAAAGGGTGAAACTACAGTACACACTGAGCTTATTACTGGAGGAGAAGATGGGTATTGCTGAAATGTGGGGCACCAAATGTACTACAACAATTCATCAATGAAACAACATTGAACTAGGAACATAAATGCATCATACTTTTAGAGTTTTGAGGCAAGCATTACATGGTTGCAGTGTTTGTGTTTATCAACTTGTCCATCCTTACATGCTAGGAACTTTGTTGTGTGGTATGAATTCTATGTGATAATGAGTTTTTGTGCTGCTCCAAGTGGTAGCAGGAGGACTCAAATCAATGGTTGGCATTGTTTGGTGCAGATGCAGAAATAGTTTGGGCACAGGAGGAGCCAATGAACATGGGTGCTTTCTCCTACATGGCACCACGCCTGGCTACAGCCCTGAACACTCTAGGGCGTGGGAAGTTTGAGGACATCAAGTATGTGGGTCGTGCACCAGCTGCTGCCAGTGCAACTGGTTTTGGCAGTGTGCACAAGCAGGAGCAGCTGGAGCTGGTTCAAAAGGCTTTGCAGCAGGCCCCCATCAAGTTTCCATGAAGATCTTGCTGACAGCTCTGCGCCCACTACATCATAGTATGCAAAACCACAAATGCAATTAAGATACACTAGCAGCATGAGACTCAGCAATGCACACTCTTATGCAGGATCGTCTTTTGTGTCTGAAGTAGAAATTAGGGAATGCTGAATCCTGTTAGGAGAAGGCTTTGTGGTCATGATCGTTAAGACTCTAACTTTTATCTTGTGCTTTTGTGCTACAGAGGAAAAACAAAACCAGTGCACTATCTTTGGATGTCTTGATACAGAGGAGCTCAGTGCCTCAGTGTTTCATTGTCATGAGGGGGAATATTTCACATTTGTGGTTGCCAATTGGTTAGCCATCATTGTCAATTGGACTCTTGAGCATGGGTGGATGGCGAGGCTTATTGGGTCAATGAGCTTTTGTCTGCTAGCACAGGACACTGACCACCTATGGTCCCAGTTAGACAGTTATAGTAGTAATCTTGCAAGTGCAGAGACTTCATCAGGACTGTGGAGGGGAGATACACCATGTTTTTCAAGGGTTGTTGCATTGCCTGAAACTGGCTGATCTGTTATTGTCTGGTTTGGAAGAGAATGCATTACTTGGTAGCCCAGGTTGGACGTTTACATGTTACTGCAAATTGACACAGGTGCAAAATTCCATGACCTCACTCTGGAATGGTGTGCAAGATTCGTATTGTGTCAGTAGGGGGGTTTGGACTGGAATTGTGCTGTAAAAATGAATTCCAGGGCAAGCCTAGGCAATTGTGAAAGCCAATAGTATATAATAAGGTACTGGAAAATGAAGCTGCTTTTTAAAGCTACATGGGAATCTATGTAGTTAACACATTTGTGCATGAAATGGCCTGTGCACACAGATCGCCAATGATAGCATAGTCTCAAGAGTGGTGGAAAGCTTGGATTGATAATGCAGTCTTGTACTTTTTGATGTGTTGATTGGCAACTAGTGTATAGCAATTCCTGGAGCAGAACTTTTCTGTATCAAGCGTGACTTTGTGTGCTCTGCTGAAAGATGTTGAACATTTGATTGGGATTAAACCAGCATGCAAATGATGAAAAGGAGTAAAGCTTCCATTGGAAATATATCTGTTCCACACACCACCACTCCTAATGTGTGCATTTTTATCATGTGTTCGCAGTCCTCAACTTTATCCTGCATAGTTGGCCAAAACATGTTACAAATGTAAATAGAATTGGGATACACTAATTTAGATAGGAAAGAGTAAAGATTTTGATTGGTAATTTTCAATAGTCAATTTTTGATAATAAATTTTGGTAGTGAGTTTTCGATACTGAATTTCAATAATGAAAAAGAAGCAACCAAGTTTTTGTACAAAAAGCCGTAACAAAATTTTAAAAACCTTTAAAATTATCTTCCTTTCGGATTGTGTTCTCATGGTCACTACTCTAAGTAAGATTACTCTACTAAAAAACTAAACTGCCATTTCAGAAGGCTTTGAATCTAACTACCTCCATGTTAGTTTTGGGATCTTGTTTCTCACTCTAATGACTACTAAACCTGGTGAGGTTTTAGGTGCTTTTCTTGGCTAAAGAAGAATGAGAATTAAATTTTAGTAGCACATAGTGTGGGAAACCATTTCGATAGGCATTGAACCTTGCTCCATAAAGTTTGTTGTCCTTAGAGTGGTTGGTAAAATGTCTAATTGAACATTTTGGTAATTTGGTCCTATATTTGTTCAGAGGGGATTTAGTTTCCATGCATTTGGTCGCATAATTGATAGTTACCAAAATGCACTTATTTTTGGTATACCTACTTTAGTAAGTTTGATGGGGCTAATAAACTGAAACCTCCACTTCATGGAGGGTTTAGTTGGCAAACTAGTAAATGGATTGGTAATGTTTGTAATTACCAAATTTTCAATACATCGGTAGTCATCACATGACTAAAACTATTGTAGAACGTCCCTATGCAAGGTCGGCTACCAATATTTGGCATCCATGATCTTCTTTGTGATGATGTCCATAGAAAAGCGGTCTCTTCTCACATCCTTGTGCATTTCCTGTAAGATAGTGAGAATTTGGTCTAGATGCACATTTCCTCTTGGCACTTGATCATGCCCATGTCTATACATCTGTCTTTGAATAATTGTGAAAGGTAGGGCTTTGGGGCTCAATTTCTTTTTCTGCTCTTGAGAAAATCATATTGGAAATTTTTTGATAGGATAAGTTCACAATGAAAAAATTACAAGCGCTAAGCTTGGAGTCTTTATCAAGGATTGCATTTTACTTATGACATACATATATTTGTCTATTAAATATCAAAATTGAATTTTATATGTATTTTTTGGGATTGGATATTGATATTGAGATCAAACATGACCCATGTACTATAATAAAAATTATAAACTAATGTATAGCTTTGCTTGGAACCATGATAAATTTTTTTGAACTTTTTTAATCATTAAAGATATTCAAGATCAAAATCAATAGCATCCTTTAAAAGGGCCCAATACATGTGCACCTAAAAAGAGTAACACATGTAGCATTTTTTATGAAATATATTCAAACTCATAATAATTTTAGGAACATTTGGTGAAGGTTCAAATAACAAAAAATCATGTTTAAATTTTGAAAATTTGAAAAAAACTCATTCAACAAGTACTTTGCATACAACAAAAGATTAATAACGTAATGAAATGATTTCAAATTCATAGGATTCCAATTTCATGAACAAATAAACACAATTTTAAATGATGGACAAATAGCCCATCAAATGCAATTAGTGATTTTTCAAAGTAATAGTAGTATAATTTTCATTGCATTCAACACTTTGTGTTGGCTCCTTTTATTGTGAATGCACTTGGTAATGAGGTACTCTTGAATATCTTGTAGCTAAATAGGCTACATGAAGAATAGAAGGACATTTGAAGTTTGATTTGGACTCTTGCAGTTGCAATAAGATTTGACAATCTAGAAAGAACATTTTCAATTGAATGAAACCATCCAGGTTTATACATTACTGAAAATTCCTACAACAAAAGAATTGTAGTACCCATATGGCTATCATCTTAGAAACCTATGGCTTCCTAATCAAATAAAATTGAATGAGGGGTTACACTTGGGGGTATCAGCTGTACATTTTCCAGCACAAAGCAATGAAACGACCACCTCTGTGTTCGCCCGCAACATATGAAACCCTAACAAATATATCATTGATTCAAGTTGAGAGAACTGCTACAATCCAGACTGTACCCACACTTGTGAATGCACTCTTTATTGATCTGATGCGCCATCAAAAAAATATTGCTGATGTTTCAGGCGACTCGTGAAGCTCCTCTGTTAATGTAAACAAGAGAAGGATGATAACTGCATTTCTTTCTTTCTTCCGCTCTTGAGAAGGCATGTGACTTCAGTTTTTCTATTTTTGGAACTATGTCTCCTCATTAGACTCACAGCAAATTGCTCTATTTGAAGTTTCAGCTGTGCCTGATGTGGGCAATTAGGCGCAACTGAAACTTTTCTCCCAAGGTTTACCATGTTGGAACACATTAGAAAAGGGTTCTCTGTAGCCTCAAAAATTCTGAGCTGACTAGAGGGGACCTAAAAGAGAACTCACAAGCTTTTTTTCTTTGTTGCATAGATGTTCCTGTAAGTTGAATCCTGTGTGGACAAAAGCGGTAGCATTTTTGATGCAATTGTCATTTAACAGGCCAAGAAGGATGTAGTGGAGGAGAACAAATGGCAAAAAAATCAACACTTGGATTGACACCCTGCAGTATTCATTGTGACACAAAAACGTTCCATCAGTTCTTCAATTTCACAATGAATGTGGTGGACCTGCTGAATTCATCATCTGGCTCACATCCATTGAAGGTACTAGTGTAATGTAACTCACTTCATGTCCCTCTTCCTGAAGCCTCCAAAATGACCATGTATGTCTCTACTCTTGTGGCTCAGCAATTTGCCAGATTAGAGCCATAATTTCCATCTTCATGTTTTTTTATATCATGCATGACATCCACATTGTTCTCCATAAATGGGCGAAGGGCAGCAGGTTTTCCCTGTTACATGGGCAGCTTGGACATAACACTATTTGTTCATATAATGTTTATTCTGCAATACTGTTTATTTACTATGATGGGGGCAAGTCCAGTATTTTGTCAAATCTCCAATATTTTTGCTGTGGTAGTCAATGGGAAACCCTAATTTAGGACCATCAGCAGCAGAGAAATTCTTAGAAATGAAGAAGTTTAAGCTGAAGCTTGGCTGATATGCAAAGAGGAGGTGATGTTGAAGCTGGATCTAATCAATCTGTGTCATAACAACTGCTTGAACAGAAATGGCTTGGAAGTGTGGCTTCAGTTCAGGCTTGTGCAGGAAAACCCATCTCCGGGAGCTTTCAAGATGAGAAACTGGAAACAATCTGATAATTGATAACTTGTTGGTGCTTCACATCATAAGCTTCAAGACACACACATGCAAAAGACAACATACTTCACTGTGTCCAAGTGGCATAGTTTAAATGTGTAATAGGGTTTGGTAAGTTTGTGAGGATTTTAGAGGACCAATTGAAATCTTAAAAAGGGACCATTATTTCGAATGTTCCACAGGATAGGGTGTGTGTAGGTCTGAAGATATATTTTTTGAGGCCAATGGGATGCTAAATTTGGTGGTCTGGCTTTATTTTCTTTGTTATGTTGAGTATCTAGTCCCAGTTCATTGTGTTATAGCTATTTACAGACAAGGCTTTGTTTATTTAGGCCAATGGTTGTAAGACTACTCAAAACTTGGATGCACTATGGACATATTTCTCTTTTTAGGGCATAAAGTTGGACTCTAATGTTAATTGGAAGCTATAAGCCCCAATTCAACTTGATTTTGCCTTTTCCCATGTTACAGTTTTATGTTGTGAGCTTGACATATTTCAAAATTTCAATCTTCAAATGCGAATACTATATCAATATTCATATACCCTAATTATGAAAGAAAAAAATTTAATATCAATATCATATTCATATACAGCCCAAAATACAATCAAAGTTTATACCATGCGAGCCCACCCTTGTGAACATACTTATACCCTCTTGGTATGAAAAATAAGAGGGACCCTTGATATCAGTACCACTTCGGTATTAAAAATTTGATATACCGGTACAACACTGATATTTTCCGGCTTACCTAGAGCTCACCAAGTGAAAGCTCAACTTCATGCAGCCCAATTGGGAGTCACAACTTTTGTGATGTTGCCAGAGTCCCAATGATCCATAGGTACAAAGCTAGAACTCGGACAATGCTAGCACCTACCGTACCACCACTGATAATCAGCAGATTTTGTCAAAATACTCATATATTAGAGATATCTGTAAAGTCAGGAAATCACAGCACCAGTACCCTGAGTTTGGTCATACATAGGTATACGTACATTAGCATTCAAGGGGTGGGGGGGGTGAAACTCAGAAAACCATCAATTTTGATGATTCCTGAGTTTCACCCTGTCTTTCTTTTTCCCTGAGTGCCTCCACTGCTGCTACATAGATTTTCACTGCTCCTACTTGTACAGCTACTATAATTCCTCTCGAACCTTGTGCATTAAATGCTGAGACTCAGCGTTTCGTACTGAGTTTCAGCATTTCATACTGAGATTTAATAAAATTTCCTTACTTTAAGGATAGCACTAAAAAGAGGGACTAGGAGGTGAAAGGAGGCCCAAAGACAGGGTGAACACAGGGTGACTTTACGAATATCTGTATTATTTCAAAAATTTGGGTCCGACAGCCCCAATTTGAATATCTCAAAATTTTGATGGTCAAGTATAAGGACATCATGTTTCTCATGTATTTTTATTGCATAATTGTGGGAATTCAGTGCTCCATGTGTTCACTAGGTATCAGGTTTAATTCTCAAAAATTTGGCAGGGCAAGACCAAAATTCTTGTTTTTTCTCACTCGGCCTTTTGAGAATTATATAACACTGAACATCAGTTGCATACCTTACATCAAGGGAATGGAAATGTGCTCTTAAAAACTGCATTACCCACATTTAAGTATGTTATGAAACCATGGTAATGTTTTGACAAGTTTGTCATGAGTTTTATATGTTAGATATGTGTTAATATCTTATTTATTGTAAATAAATGAAGGTACTAAGTTATTGTCAAATCAATTTTAATGTGAAGATGATTTTAGACATTTAACGTATGAGATATAATTTTAAGATGTGTGATTTTAAATCATTTTGGATGATTTGAGATTTCAAAACATGTAATAATTTTTAAAAATGTTATATCAAATTTTTTTTGCACATGATGTGTGATGTTTTGATTTTTCATTTTGTGTTTTGAATTTGAATTCTTACATTCTTACTCTGTTGGTACAAGTGAGTCATTTTGGGATTCTTATGTTGTTAGGTTGGTGTGTGTGAACAAAGATGGTTGTAGACGCCAATATGGTAAGCACTAAGAGTTCAAGTTTTGAACTGTCCTTTTGATGGGGTTCTGTGTTTTCACCTTAAATTAGGTGATGAGCTCTTTGAGAGAATTTCACCCCAAGTGCCTCCCCCCATCCCTAATGTCACATGAGACAACCAGACAATTTAAGAAACAAAATATTTGTTTACTCATTCAAGTAGTTGTGATAGAAAGAGTATTAGCTCTAGACAAAAAAACTGAGAAAGAGTCCTCCCAAGTGGAAAATTGTCTACTGTACCAAGCCACCACTCTTGACATCCCCCCTCAAACACATGCTTGATTAATCTAGAGACTGTGTCCAATGTGCCTAGAGGAGGTGTTCAAAATCAAGAGATGTTTGAACTATTATTCTGGGACCTTTAAAAGAGTTTAGAACATAGGTCAGTGCTTTATCTCCTTTTTGGTAGATTGCTAATTTTCGTCAGGAATTATGCTTCACAATTGTTTTTTGGATTTAACTTGACCCATAAATTTACTACAGATCAGAATCCATGTACATCAGATGCCTAGATTGTAACTGTCTGCAATTTATGGAATCTGTGTGTCTTGAATCTTATGATGTGAAGCACCGACAAGTTATCAATTATCACTTTGTTTCCAGTTTCTCATCTTGGAAGCTCCCAGAGATGGGCATTCCTACACAAGCATGAACTGAAGCCACAATTCCAATCCATGTCTGTTCAACCAGTTATTATGGCACAGATCAATTAGAACCAGCTTAGACATACCTCCTCTTTGCACGTCAGCCAAGCTTCAGCTTAAACTTCTTCATTTCTAAGAATTTCTCTGCTGCTGATGGTACTAAATTAGGCTTTCCCATCAACTACCACAGCAAAAATGCTGATTGACAAAATACTGGACTTTCTCCCATCACAGTAAATAAATGTTATTGCACATGACTCATGATATGAACGATAGTGTTATGTAGAAGCTGCTCATACTAGGGAGAACCTGCCAACCTGTGCCCATTCATGGAGAACAATGTGCATGTCATGCATGATATAGAAAAACATGAAGATGGAAATTATGATTCTTAAGTCAAATCTGGCAAATTGCTGAGCCACAAGAGTAGAGAAATGCATGGTCACTTTGGAGACTTCAGGAACAGGAACATGAAGTGATTTACATTACACTAGCACCTTCAAGGGATGTGAACCAGATGGTGAATTCAGCACCACATGCAACAAATGTAGGATTGATCACCAGACTCCACACTGGTAACTTTTCATTCTCTGTTCAGCCCCCAAACAATAGTCAGACAATCAGAGCAGACCATGGAAAAATATAGAAAGCCCAGCAATCTTCATAGGTACCAAGAACTCTAAATATAGCCTACCTCTCACAGAAAGCCAAACTGTAAGAGCCATCAGTATTTGTTTGAAGTGTTCCTAAGATTGCAGAGAAAGCTCCACAATTAAACTCTGAAGGTAATCTTTGTGTTGGTTCACACAGAACCAAAACAAGCATGACAAGGATGGTTACAAAAACATCAGACATTTCTCTTGTGAAATTGAAGAACTGATGGAGCTTTTTTGTGTCATAATTAAAACTGCAGGGTACCAATCCAAGTGTTGATTTTTCTGCCATTTGTTCTCCTCTACTACATCCTTGTTGGCCTTTAAAATGACAATTGCATCAAAGATGCTACCGTTTTTGTCCATACAGGATTCAACATACAGGAACATCTATGCAACAAAGAAAAAAAGCTTGTAAGTTCTCTTTTAGGTCCCCTCTAGTCAGCTCAGAACTTTTGAGGCTACAGGGAACCCTTTTCTAATGTGTTCCAACATGCATATCTAGTCTGTTTGTCCAACTGGTTGACCCTTTTCCTGTAACTTTCTTGGCATGGAGATTCTGAGTCATCATGTTCATCCTTTGCCTCCAATTCCTCCTCAAGTCGTCCTCAGCAGTCTGGCTTCCCTCTTCACCCTCAGGTCAACAGTCCTTTGATGAGGTGTTCGTGGTCCAACAATTTTTGTTTCACTAAAGACTCAGGGTCTATCACCACTCAGGTCTTGAACTCAACAATACATTGCTGAACTGAGGCAGTTTTCTGGGTTCAAAAAGACTGGTCTCATATAGGTACAGGGCCTTGATTTCTGCTATCACACCTACTGCATATCTATGGGATTGCAAAGAAAACTCAACAATAACACTTTGAAGGTGACTTTAAAGTCAGTTCCAGCAAGACCAAAAACAAACATGAGAAGAATGAGTGTGGTCATAACATTTTGTCACTCACAAAGTATCATATGATCACCTTCATCATGAATGGCACCAAGTAGCTGCCATTCACTCAATCAACATTTTTGAGCAGATTACTGCATACTTGTCACATTTCCACAAGCAACAGAAAGATTCAGGCATGATGTTGGGTAGCAGTCAAGAGACATAGTTAATAAAAAAATTTATAGTATCTTCATCAAGTTGCAGCAAGCTTGTGAGGATAAGCTTCATTTCATTTTAGCTCGCCCATGTAGAAGAAAACATTGAAGTGTAAAGCTTAGATTATCACACCTAGTGCAGGTCATAATCACCCTTTTCAAAAAACTATCAAATGTCCAGCAAAAAGCCTGGTGGATGTGTGTATTCTGACCATGAATTACATTTTATCATGAGTTGATCTCCTTGAATCACATTCTGGTGACCATGCTTGAGTAATCCTCACCCCAGCGGTTCTTCTTTCCAATGTTGAAGCCAGCCTGTAACAGGGGTTTGACCAGTTCTCTGGAACCCTTGGTTTGCAACCCACTAGCAATGTCCATTGATGTGTAGCCACCATTGCTTGTATAATTTGGATCTGCACCTTTGTCAGCAGGAAAGAAACCATTTCCTTCTTTTTTCTTGGGTCCATGTGAGGTGATTGACATGCCCACTGCAGAGGTGACCAACCAGCAGAGCTGCCATCAGATGAGTTTACTGAAAACCCTCTTTGAAGAAGAAAGTCTGCAACATTTATATGGCCATACTGAACAGCAGTAATGTGTGGATCCCATAGAACCTGTGGGTTGGGACTGAAGTTCAATCCACAATCTTCAAGAAACTGTAGAATCCCTAAATAACCCCTTTTGCAACATTCAACTGAAAGTTCATGAGGAAAATCAATGTTATAATGAATGCTTATCACTTCCTCAGGAGCTGATCCTGTTTCAAAGCCGGACAGGATTCTCTGTGCATATGCTTCTCCTTCACTTGCAGACTTTTCCTGATACAGCTGCTTTGACTGGGATCCTAACCCAGTGGCTTGGGATTCATTGCCACTGCTAACAACTTCTTGCTTCACCTGCAGGTCAACCAAGTAGTCAAAAAGCTCCTTGTTATCACTCCACTGTGCAACATTTTCTAATGTGATGTAGTGACCATCAGATGCAATCAGGATAATCTTTAGCAGGGTGTCTCCATTGAACAATGTTTTGTCTAGTGCATTCTCATGAGAATCCTCATCAAGCAAGAGCTGCTGAACTTCATCCACTTTGAGTTTCATGGCAGCCTCTATGTTGAAGCCATGTCCAATAACTAGGTCTAGCATTTCTTTACTACCACTCCTAGCAAATATAGAATAGAAGCTTGGTAAAGATATGTTTCAAACTCTGAACCCCACTGACAGGCAGGTTAACACCAGTAACTTTCACCAGCAGATAGAGGATAGCTTCTAGAACATCTTCATTCCCTCTCCCACATGCTGCTTGCAAAGGACTAATACTTGGAGTCAAATGTGCCACATTTTTTATGTGCTCTTTGAGACACCTTGTGTGCACAAAACCTGGATTTCCAGAATGGAACACAGGATTGACGAATCCCCATCTTCTCTCATATAGCGCAACGGCAGCTTTTAGGTGTCCTCCTATGATTGCAAAAGCAAACAAAGTCCCCAACAATCTACCACGTCCATAGCCATAAATTGAAGAATGATACAACTTCACACTTTCCATCACAAGACCACCTCCTCTCTCTAGAAGAAAGTTCATGGTCTCTACATGGTCCCCTTGAACGGCATAGTATAGTGGGGTCTCATCAAATACTTCTGGCACAACTGTGTTGACATAATCAGGATCTATATCACAGTTATCAAGTATCAGTCTCCCCATCTCAGCCTTGCCCCTAGCAGCCAGCTTATGAATTGGCTTCTGTTTGGTGCCTTCTCTTTTTGAATAAACCCCTCCCACAAGGGTGAACTCCTCCCAAGTATCAAAGTCCATCCCTACATCCAAGAGCAGAAGTTGAAAAACTTCTTCGTTGTTATACATACAAGCCCTGTGAAGGAGGAGGTGCTGCTTTTTCATTGTCTGTGGCCAAGATGCAGCAAAATACTCTAGGGTCTTGAGACTCTCCTGTGTCACACAAAGAAGGGACAGGTATGGAAGGTCTGTGACGCTGAAATGGTGATGAAAGTTTTATTGGTGGATGAAAGAAGATGAACGGTGTAAACCGTAAAAGGCAGTGGATGTGAGACAAAAGATGACAAAATACGAAGCCGTTATACATCATCAAGAATTGTGGATGCCTAAAGTTGTGTTTGTGTTTCTTTCTGGGTTTTGGGTGTGTTTTGTTTGTTTGCAGGTTTATTGCATTTGATTTTTGCTCTTCAATTGAGCTGCATTGCTGAGTTGGTATTGGTGATGGAGTGGGTTTGTTGCTGATACTATTGGGTTCTTGAATGCAAATGCAGAACATGAAGATGAAGGTGGATTGGTGTTGCAGATTTGGTAAGATAGGAGATGATGGAGTTGGAGCTATAAGAAGGGGAGTGTTGGCCTTGACAAGGCCGGCGATGGATTGAGCTAAATTCTCTTTGTAATGATGAGTATGTTTCACAAGGAGCTTGTTGTGTGAACAGTGGGGGGAAAATGCCCCAATGTGTTGTTGAGTTCTTTTTCGAGTATATGTGTTTGCTGCGCTATGTACTTTAGGAAAGGAACAAAAGATCTTCTAGAGACTAGGGACCATTGTCAAAGAAAATGATGAATGAGTTTAGGATTTCATGAGCAGTTGCGATGGCATGTTCATTTTGTTGGGAGGGGTAGGAATCATGAGAGCAATTGTGGGAAATTATTTGTGGGAGAAAGTACCTTTGTTGTTGAGGGCGTTTTGGAGAGAAGGGTTTTAAGGACATTTTTGAGTCTTATGTAAAATCATTGTTGAAGTGTTATGTACCTATTCTTTTATGTCCAACTTCCAAGAAAAGGAGTGACTGGGAGAATGTAAGACATGTTGAAAATTGGGTGTTGTTGTTCAATAATGAACTACCATAATTATAACTCGTTGGCTCTTGAGAGGAAATCAAAAGAGATTGGATCCTTTGAAGTCTAGAATCTCATTTTATATTTCAAGAATGATAAGAGTGTTGGATCAAGAGTTGCAGATGTTGTAAGTTTTTCCCTTGAAATTGTGTAATGTATCTAATGATTCTATTTAAGACATTTAATTTCCATTAGGAGGTACCAAACTTAGGTGCCCTCTTTTTTTTGGGGACAGGTCCCTCTTGAGTTCAAAGTCCCATGCACTCTTTTTCTAAAATGTACTTAATTCCCTCAGCACAATCCAATTTGTAAAAATAGTGCATTAATAAATTCTCCTTTTCATCCATGACCATGTTCTTTGATGGATTGAACACACCATGTAATCATCCATATGAGGCTCATCCCAAAGTCTACCATCATAGGAACAAGGGACTTGTCAAGTAGAATGTTGGTGCCTTTCAAGTCCTCATGGTAAACTTGCTCTCTATGTCACACAATCAAACCAATTATGATCCCTATGAATAGTTTCAACTTTTCCATCCACCATGATACATCATTCCACCTCCAAAGCCTACACATGTTTTCACTTTTTTCGTCCAAGTGTTCAAAGGCAGTTGTTCCACATGAATGTAGAAATTGGTTAAGATTACAACCACAAACCAAGTCCATTACAAGACACAAACAACCCCAGTCATGACTTTGAGTTATTCCATAAATTGTGACAAAGTTTCTATTTCCCCACAATATTTTGAGGTTATTCACTTCTTTCATGAAACCATCCAGCTATTTAAGGCGATGACCACATCTATTCTCTTCATTTTGCCACCGTAATAGGCATGATCGTCTCTTTTTCCAAAGTAGCAATTAACACATTTTGCTTATTGCTTCGTGGGGCTCCCAATAGCACACCATGGTAAAGCCCTAAGTGTTGGAAGCTAGGTTCCCTGTTGAACAATGGCTTTGTACGTTTGCACATGGTCCCAATGAAGATGGAACCAAAACCCCCTTTTCCTAGTACCTTGAAACCCACAAATCCTAGTGACTTCGTAATGCAGCTGCCGTGGTCTTCGGTGCCTTCAACTTCAAGCTTCAGACTATCCAGATCATATGTGCTTCAATCATAATCAAACACCTAGCTGACATTGGGGTGTACTATTTCAATCATAATCAAACACCCAGCTCGACATTTGTGTTTATTACCCCTTGGAAAATTAATTGGGAATGGTAAGATTAGGGATTTTCATTATTCGATCAATATTCCAATGTTGACCATATTGCATGTCATTTGTGAGGTTTGATATTTGGATTTCAAGAATGGAGTTCAACTCCTTTGTTACCAAGTCACCTCACTTCTTGTGTAAATAATTGAATGTTTATTTTATTTAGACCATATTTCATTTAAACATTACACAAATTTTTTTAATATAATACTTTAAATTTTATTAATAATTTATCTAAATGAAAAAAATTATTCATAAATTTCTTTCAACAATGTACATAATTATGTAATTTATTTAATATATATATAAATTTAGTTCAAAAGAAAATTATTTGAATTTTGTTATGGAGTAACATTTCAATGACCATATTTTGGAAAAAATAAAAATTCAAACATATGATTTGTAAATGAAAAAGCTTTCATGATTAATATATGAATAAATAAAATATATCTTTCATATCTTAAACCTTCATTTGGTTTAAAAATTTATATTATACAATTTTACTTCCAATATATCATAATTTTTTAATAGCTTTTACTTTAGATTTTATGAATCCATATAATTTATTGACATAAAATATTTATTAATGGATCATAAATCCACTATATTTATATATATTTAATTTTTAAAATATTAATCTTATTAAGTATGAAGTATAAATTTAATCTAAATATTCTAATTTAATTTGAATATTACTTTACTATAAACTAATATAATTGTGTAATAATATATTTTTACATGTGTTAAATAAATTTATGGATTTTTATACGTATATATACATCTATATATACATATTTATGATGAAACTTTAATGTACAAATAAATTATATATTTTTCACATCTTACACTTTTATTTTATTTTCAAACTAAAATATAAAATTATTTACAATATATCATACTTTTACCACAAAATTTTATTTGAATGTATATTTTTTAAAAATGTAATATATATACTTTTATTACCTACATGTATAATACTAATCAAAATCAGTTTCTTACATGTTGTAATTTATTATGTTTCTTTGTATTCATGTTAAATTATTAATAGTCATTTTTTGAATCATTGTAAAATAATATCTATGAACACATTGTTTTTGTCATGACACATCATTTTGTCATCAATCATGGATGATATATGGATGAAAATTTGCAATGAAAAAACATGTCATCCTCTTAATACCACGTCATCATATACTAGTCAAATGCACCATTAATATATGACTAAATTTTTTTTACATGAGATTTGAAGTAATATCCTATGATTAGAGTCAATTATGTAGTCGTTTAGAACATCTAATCATTGATTTCTTGGTTGTAAAATATAGAATTCTTTTTAATGTTATGGTTTTGAGCATTTTTTATTATTTATTTGGCTTGCATGGAGGTGAGCACACTAGGGGGCAGGGCCAAAAATGTTGTCACATTATACTATTTTCCAAGGGTGTCCATGTTTGAATTTCAAGCATGGTAATATTGGAACATAATTTTCCAAAAAAATTGCATAATATGGTAGATTATAACACAAAGAATTCGATCGCAAAGAAAATTTATTTTAAAAATTTATATTGTGAGGTTCCAAAGTATATTTGTGGCACAAAATTGTATGTCACTATGTACTAAAAAATGCAAATATATTTTAAAATATGATTGAAATGATTTTTAATCTTTATGAAATTTGTGGTATCTATTAAACATTGTTATTCCATATGATTAGAATAAGTTTGTGAACCATGTGAAAAGTTTGATAATTATCATTTTACAAATGGGTGTTTTTGGAAGTTATGACCATAAATATGTGATAAATTGACATTTTGACAAATTATCATTTTCAAATGGAAGATGACAAATTATTTGAGGTGAGTAATTTTTTAAAATTTTATTTCACACATTTTTGGTTGACTAATTCAAACCCAAATTTAATGTAGTTCAAAAATAGAAACATGTTTTATTATATTATATATACCATAAATATACTCAATATTCCTTGAATTTAAACTTTCACAATTTATTTCTTGTTTTCAAATAATATTAGATATTATTAAATTTTTGAAAATAAAAATATTAAGCCCAAACACCAAAAATGAAACCCAAAATTAAATGCAATATGTTTTGCAAAAATACATTGTACATACATGTAATGAAAGTGCCCAAAATCCCCTTCGTAGTGTGCTTTCACCTATTGTTACTTTGGCCCACTTTGTTCTTGATTACTAGTTCTCAAAATCTTTTACGTGAACTTTAGGTGCATTCTAAACAAGTGGAAGTAATAAAGTAGTTGGAATTGATCCTTTATTCAATGTAGCATTATTGTGAACTTTAAATGTAGTTGGGCTTCTTTGGCAAGGTCTTGCCAATTGAAAATATGACAAAAGATAAATGGGGGTGTCATAGGGCTTGTCTTTTGAAACTAGTTACCATCAACAAGATGATTCACATGAAAAATTGGATTTAGTCTGTCTTCTTTCCCAAACGATTAGTGTTCATGATCATCATCGACAATTGCAATAGTTTAAATTCCTAACTTGTGGAAAGGAAATTGGACACACACATCATCATGATCATCCATTAGAACCCTAGAATGTGGTGATTAGAAAATTAGCCAAGTGTTCATAAATACATCAATAATTTCGTACACAATCTTGTACATCTTGGGCAAATTCAATGCATGTTTGTCTTGGGGAGGCATTTCCTAACAATCTTCGCATTGTTCAGTCCTTGAAAAATAATCTCAATTTTTTTTTAATCACCATAAATAGAAGATCATTTTTCTTTAAATGTTGGTCCATTTTGTATATGTGCATTGTAGCCAAAATTCATAATAGTTGTAAATATTATTTTTCCATTTCAACACAATAGTTTTAAAACAAATTTTAAAATCAATGATGTCCAATGAAGCTACATGTTCCTCTTGTTTAGCTTGGACCAAAGCTATAACTTCTTGATGTTCATATCATCACTGATTTCAGCAATGTTTATGTAAATGCACAATTTCAATTCAAACCATCAAGATTGTAAAAATAAATTGAATCTATACATGCATGAAACTAATGAATCAAAATGTGATTATTAAATTGTGAAACATACTTGTTGGAATTGTTTGCTTTCGTCACCATCGCATGCACCACAAAACATATCTATTAAACTTGCATCAAATGATAACAACAAAAATAATAATTGAAGAATGCTTGAGGATGTACCACAAAATGAAAAACACCCTTGAAAAAATGCTCAAATAATAACACAAAATGCAAAAAATAGCAAATAAAGAGTGCATGCAATCTTGATAACGTGTTGCGACATTGTAGTCACATGACAACAAGCATGGCACCTTGGATCATTGTCTACTTATCAGACCCTTTTTAAAGGTTAGCTAACACTGAACCTTTCATCATAAATCTCTCTTTTCTTTAGATTTTGTGTCACCTAACATATTCGCTAACGCTGAGTTACATTCCTATGACACATTGATCATCACAGGTAAATAGCATTTTAAGTGTAGACACCACAATTAATTTACCTTTCTTACCCATCAACTTAACACTCACTTACCTTCAAGTCTGGCCGTACCTTTCGAACTTCCGGGTTTGAACACTGGCCTGTCCACTACCTGGTAACTTTAGGGCAGATCTGAATGTATGGTATCATGGTGAGGCCTGCTCCACCAGGGCTGGAAAAAACCCGATTTTTTTCCATTAGAAAATCAGGTTTTTGGTTTTAATGAATAAAACCCGATTTTCGCTATATAAAACCTGGTTTTATTTTGGAGTTGGTCAAGCCCCGGGCCACCTGCACCCCACACCCATGCCACCGCCACTGCGACAAAGGCAAAATTGAATGCCAAAACCCTAGTTATTAATATAACCACAATAAATAAATCGATTAAAACCCGATTATGATGTTATCCTGGGACTGGGGTTTTATTTAAAAACCGAATAAAACCCGATTGAATAAAACCCGATACTGCCAGCCCTGCGCTCCACATAGGAACGCGGCGTTCCGAACCAATTTCCGCTAGGGGCTGGGCCGGTTGTTTCTTCGTTAGACGATTGACACACGAATTCGCCTAGGAGCTTGGGCGGGTGGTTCTTTCGTTAAACCATTGATACTCGATTTCGCCTAGGAGGGAGGTGTGTGGGTCGGTGGGTGGTTCTTTGGTTGGACGATTGACATGCGATTTTGGCTGGGGATATGCAGTTGGTTTTAGTTTTGTATCAATCGAGAGCTGAGTACTTCATAGCAGTAGAAAAGTTCGACGATGCCCAGTTGGGTGCGGCTGCTGATTATGGCTGGGCTACTTCTAGCTGTTTTCCTCATGTCGACTCGTGTGGCGGTGCCGGCACCTGAGCCCTCACCCTCCCCTTTGTGCTGCTGTTGCTCGCGGTCGCTGTTGACAATTTTGTGGGGTTTCGCTTTCGCGTTCGGTGGGTTGACGCTAGATGCTTGGCACACGGCGGATGCACATGACCAACGCGCTGCGTCGTTCCGAAAGAAGTTGTATTATGTGGTTTTCTTTGGCCCAGTCGCTCTATTTACGAATTTGCTGGCGTTGTTCTATGATCTGGGTGCACACAGACTTCTGAGCAAAAGCCTTAATAACATGAGTGATCTGCAAAGAGAACTCGCAAAGAAGGCGGCGAAGATCATAGCAAACTGTAAGGTCGTGTTAGGAACCAGTGAAGGAAAGCTACGACAAACACATGGAACAGCAATACCGGCTGATATTACTGATCAAGAACACGCTTTAGTCCTTGGCAGCAGGTTGCCAGAAAATTCCTACATGGTGCAACTAAATTACGAGGGGAAAGAGGCGCTCTTGCGAAGTGGAGTCCTCCCAGGCTACGAGAGGTTGCAATTGCTCCAAGAGAATACAAGTTTCGCCATGTTCCTCAATGGGATGCAAGCGTTTGGGTACGTGCTTGCTGCCGTAGTCCGGGTTCAAACGGGTTTGCTAGTGAGCCCCATAGAAACCATAGGATTGATGTTCAGCATCCTAGTCTTCATTCACTCTGTGAGTCACTTTGTGGCAGCGCCTTGTCATTCTCCTCTGATTGTTTACCTGAGCCCTGACCAGGAGCAAGACAAAGTATTTCAGATGTGCGGGTCTACACAATGGAGTCAAGATCAGTTTAATAAGGTCATATTGTTTGACAGTTTTTTAGGATCTTCTGCTGTGGGGATTCCTCTCCTTTTGCTGCCTTTTACGGGATCTGTAATGTTTTATCGTCCCGGAACACCCCCAGTGCACTGTATAACAGCTGACTTGTCGAGTCGGGAACTATTATGGATCTATTTAGGACCACTTCTCTTCACTTTCTCGGCTTTCTCGCACCTAGCTATATACTTGTGTACTGGATGTCTGATCTTGAGTCAAGATCAGAGGCGGAGGACGGAAGACAGGGCTCTCGAATTACCAATACGGCATGATATTTCGCTGAAGAATAATGTACACGATTTTATAGAGCACATCAGAGGTGTTAATGTAGTAAGAAGGGGCATACGGATTCTGATAATAGACTGGATTCATTCAGTAGGAACTGTGAGTGGCATGATTATAGCTCTTTTGACCACCATAGTGTACTGGGATAAGAACTTTGCTGAGCGTACTACTGGAATTGTGCACATATTGCCTTTCATAGGCTAATACACTGCGCAGAAGTCATGCTCCAGTAACTCGACCGTAGGAGTTCCATAGTGCCCTGACGAGACATCCATTTAAAGTTTCCTTGAGGAAACTAAAGAATTTGTTGATTCTCCATATAAGCAGCCTAGCCTATGGAATAATGTACTGTTCATTTGGTCCTACAATATATTGAGGAATGTTCACCCGCAAGTATGTTTAAACTGTTAAGCGTGAGTTCTTTTTTTGAGAACTACATGAAGCATTTCCTATTTTAGCTGTTGCTGATTTGAACTTGCCATAAGGGGGGTGCAGAGCTGCATTTGCACTTTGAGCTGCTTGTTTATTCAAGTGGCTGGCCTAGAATTATGTGTTGAAGGAACATGGTATGAGAGTAGCCCCAAGTTAATTTTTCTGCAACTATACATGGAAGCTAAAAATTTCTCAGATCAATGGACTACTCCAGCAGGCCTGGATAGTGGAGGGTGTCTGTGGGAGGATTTCAAGACCAGTAGATGTGTTCTCTGTTCTGGGACACTTACTAACTTTAGAAGTTTAGAGCAGAGGTCACCACTTTCATCTCCTTAATAGTCTTGCTAGTTATCAGGAAGTTATGGTCAGAAATTCCCCTTATCTTTTCCTTATATGCCAATTTTTTTTGTTTTCTTGGCAGTATGCAAGAGATGACACCAGATCTTGATGAAGTTGATAATACTTACAAAGGCAGAACTTGATATGAGACAGTTTGCCACCAAGAAGCATGAAGAGAGTTGTGACATACAGAGAAGAGTAAATTTTATGGCCTGCTTTTGATCACTATGCATCAAGATATGTGTTGAAAATTAAGTGTCAAAGCCTTATGCAGTACTGACCCACAGGCAAATTGAACTTCAGATTCATGTGCAAAAAACCACATAAAAAAAGATGGCATGATTTAAGTACCACCATATGCTTAGGAACTCGAAAGCACATTTTCATCAGCTTGACGATAACAATTCATTTCGCTCAACGTTCCTGAGTATGTTTCTTGAACATATAATTCTGTGTAGGGTTTCCTTCATGGCCTGAAATGCTGAGTGAAGCTGTGATTTTCAATTCCTCCCACAATTTTTCAACAAAAGAGAAGGAGAAAAATGAAGAGACTGAGAACAAGTCTGAAAGAGGAGTGTACGAAAGGGAAGAAAAAGAAAATACTGGAATCAAGATTAGATCCTTCAAAGCAGGACTTCCCATAGAATGTATTGTTGTCACTTGATTTTTGTCTACACATTGAGTTCCACATATACTCTAAAGGAGACTAGAATGCCCAAAAACGGTACATGAATCTAGGGCATCTAATAAGAGTGCAATTTTTGCAATGCTAATGTAATTCATGAATCACTTCTGGATGGTCCATCATACTAGAATTGAATCCTGATCAGGAACATACATCAATTGTTTAAACCAAATCCAACATGAAGAATACGACAGAAAATGGCACAGTTTTGCTCAAAGTGATGAAGTCCAACATGACATCAAGTCTGCCAAAAGCAATGAGCACCCATGTGGTTTGTCATGGGTGCTGGAGAGGAGGCCAAGGACCATCAATTGATGAACTCGAATGTAAACTGGACGTGTCCTCCACCAAGTCTGTGGTATGCATTGCATGACAGAAAAAGGCTTGGACACTAACAAGTATGTCTTCCAAGTTCTGCCTCCA
>Ga0116227_10003080_pt1 | contig 37367 bp, 19 predicted proteins | sample S1TSphgellanicum_FD_89693 | JGI IMG/M metagenome (GOLD analysis project Ga0116227, IMG submission 89693) | Host-associated microbial communities from peat moss isolated from Minnesota, USA - S1T2_Fb - Sphagnum magellanicum MG | ecosystem: Host-associated > Plants > Peat moss > Unclassified...
CAATCATTTGCCCAATAAAAACCAAGTTCTTTGTGATATTGGGCACATGAAGTACATCAGACAAGTACTTTATCTTGCCATCTTGCATAGCTAATGGCACATTCCCGATATGAGCAATGGGATGGGTTGTGTCATCTCCCGTCTCTACATAACCTGGTTTTTCTAGATCTTTGACATCCCTAAACCACTCACCATGATAGGTCATGTGGTTAAAAGCTCCTGAATCCACATACCATATATTATCAACATTTGTGGATACATTTGCAGCCATTGTATTTAGCATGTGCTGCATAACAAATAGATGCTCATACCTATCTTCAGCTTGCTTGCTTGAGGATGCATAATTATTTTGCTGCAGTCTTCCATTCCTCATGTCACTTTCCTTCTTTCTACATTCTCTGGCCCAATGGCTTGGTTTGCCACAATAATGACACTCTCTAGAATCTGATCTAGATTGTTGTTTGTTCCAATTACCACGTCCTCTTTGGCCCCCCCTGCCTTGAGATTGGCCTCTTCCACCACCTCTGTATGACTATTGTTGCTGTGAGTCATTTGATTGTTGCTGTCCAAAATTCTGATTTCCAAAATGGCCACCACCTTGGCCTTGACCATGACCTCTTCTTCTGCCTCTACTTGTATTTGAGTAGAATGCCTATTGCTTTACATTTTTCTTGTTTTGTGTAGAACAATCTTCATTTAAAGTTTTCTCTTCTACAATTAGCATTGAAACAAGATCTCGAAAGTTGGGAACATTCTCCCTGACAATTATGGATGTCTTGAAAGGTTTGTATTCCTTTCCAAGCCCATTTAGACAAACGCTGACCAAATCATCATCATCCACAAATACATTAATAGATGCAAGGGATTTAATAATACCCTTGATCTTTAATGAATACTCATTGATAGACATGTTCTTCTTCTCCATAGTGTGCAGCTCTTGCTTTAGCTGCAGCTTCTTTGCCTTTGTATTTTTCTGGAACATTTGCACCAAGTTTTGCCATGCTTATGCTGGAATGTGAGCATCCTGTATGTGCCCAAAAGATTGTATACAATCCATATAGCTTTGTCTTGGCGAAGACAGCTCCTTGATCCGATGTCGTTTGCTGGTGCCTCCCGAAGAGCTTTGACACAGGTGTAGTGGCGAACACGAAGGGGGAAGAGATGATGACCTCTTGCTGTCGTATCGCCTCCTTTGCTTCTTGTGCTTGTTGCTTAGCCCTTAGCCTGTACCAGGCTTTGATACCATGAAAAGATAGGGGGGGAGAGAGCTTGAGCTCTTGCAAACACCCACGCCCATAGACGACAACAAGTCCTCCAAAAAAAACAATGGTGAAGATCTGTCGCGCGCACGTTAGTCGATGTGAACGTAGAACGGTCATTAAGCGCGCCAGTCGATGTAGAACGGTCACTGAGGCACATCATGAATGTCAGCTCTAGTTGAGCTTGACATCTCAACAAACTTGAATATCCCTGCTACTACTTTGACTTTAGTTGTGTTTTGTGTACCATTACAACTTGCTTCACCTTTTAGTGGGACTTGTTTCGGCCATATGATGTCAAAAGCATGTTAATGTGCAAGATATGATGATAAGGTTAAGGATGGGGTGAACGAAGTCAATTTGGTTCAAATTTAATTTACTTTACAAAAAACTATTACATGGACAAAAAAGTTTAACAAGGGTATGCAAGAGTCAAAATTAACTTGCAAGGAGGTTGTCATAAAGGTATACATATTGAAAACAATTGTGAAAATTAGATTTGCTTCAAAGGTTGTTTTATTTCAAGAAATATAAAATTTTTTACAACCACAAACTTTCACTATTAGAATTATTCCTAATTTTTTTAACTAAAAATTTTGGTAAAAAAAGACCCATTTTGGATAGGCATCAAAAAAAAATTTCAATCATTTTGGACAAGTCATTTTCAACGTGACTCGGCTATGTATTTTTTGACTAAGCCGAGGTTAGCATTTTTGACTAGTACTTTTGACTAATATTTTTGACTGGTCAATACAATAATCAAATGATTTTTTGATTGATCAAACACCATTTTGACTATGCAAATGCCATGTGGCATTTAAATAATGGCCACCCAAGTTAAACCACGTGTCATCTAAACATTGGCCACCTAAGTGATGCCATGTGGCATTTAAACATTGGCCATATAGGCTATGCCACATGGCATTTAAACATTGGCCATTTAAGCTATGCCATATGGCATTTAAGCATTTGCCATATGGCATTTAAGCATTTGCCACATGGCGTTTAAGCATTTGCCACATGGCGTTTAAACATTGGCCATTTAGGCTATGTCATGTGGCATTTAATTGGCCATTTAAACTATGCCATATGGCATTTAAACATTCGCCACCTAGGTTGTGCCACATGGTGTTTAAACATTGACCATTAGGTTATGCCATGTGGCATTTAAACATTGGCCACTAGTTTATGCCCAGAGGATATAACCTAATCAACTTAGGTTAAGCTTAAAATTAGATATTTACTCCTAAGAAACCTATGTTTAAAAACTTACAACCTAAACTTTTAAGCCTAAGAGCCTATAACTAACTACTAGGTATAAAGGCCTAAATAAGCTAAAGTGACCTAAAATATGACCTTTATTAGGTTCAAATGTACACCACCTAAATTAAGCTTACACCTAAATGACTTAGATAAGAAAATCTTATTTCAATTTGAATTTGGCAATAAAGGTTAAACCTTTTCAATTGGCTTATCCCAAGTGGCCTTCCTTTTAAAAATATTTCTTATGTTTTGGATGCTTATGACGCATCTATTTATATTGCTTGTCAAACAATATGAAACAAACTTTTAGGAAGGAAAAACATTATCATGTTCACACAACACTAAAGCCTTTTAGTTCACACAACATTATTCCTAAAAAACTGTGTAGGATACATAAATTAAGTAAATAAATAAATAAAGAGGTAGGTAAATGTATTAGGTAAGTGTAAAGAGGTAGGTAAATTAGGTAAATGTATGTCAATTAAGTTAAAATAAAAATTAGTAATAGTTAATGTCTAGTTATTTAACTATAATTAATAATTAAAATCATATTATAAATCCTTGAATTATATAAAATATGATGATAGTTATAATGTACTATATTGTTGATTGATAATTACAACCAAATTATAATTAATCCTTACAAATTTGACCTAATTCATTATATATTATCAATAATGTATTTGTAATAATTAATACTTAACTATTTAATTACACATTCATTAGTGTATTTTAAGTAATAACTAGTTATCCAACTAATAATTTATCATAAGCATATATATGGTCTACCTTAGCCTATATAACTAATTTACTTATATGCTAAAACATAGATTAATAGGTGAAGTATAGGTAGGGTATGTATAAATACACCTACATATAAGCTATTTGTATTTAGATTATTTACTCACATACTTACATTACATAAGTTAACTAGGTGGCTATTTTAACCTAGGACAAATTAATTATGGAAAAATTAATGATTATTAGATTAATAATGGTTAAATTAACATGAATAAAATAAATATGGTGAAAATAACCACAAATAAAATAAATATGGTCAAAATAACCAATGAATAAATATTTTATGGGTAAACCAACCATGGCCAAACAAAAAACGGTTAAAACTAACCATGAGTAAGATAAATATGGCTAAATTAACCATAAGTAAAATAAATATGGCCAAACTAACCAATGAATAAATATGTTATGGTTAAACCAGCCATAGCTAATTTTTAAATGGCTAAATTAACTAATGAATAAATATTTTATGAGAGAAATGATTGAACTAACCATGAATAAAATAAATATTTCCAAATTAACTACTGAAAAAAAAAAAATATTGCCAAACTAACTATTGAATAAATATTCTATGATTAAACTAACCATTAGCAAAGTTAATATGGCTAAATTAAGCAATGAATAAATATTTTATGGTTAAACCAACAATAGATAAATTCATTATGGTTAAAATCAAAATGGTTAAAATAATTATGAAAAAATTAACCTTGGTTCACTAGAAGAAAAATCCCATTTTTTGATTTGTCTTAGGCGACTAAAAGTGTTTTTTACAACTATTTTTGATAAAAAAAGTCATAAAAGACACTTTTGGTCGCCTAAGACACTTCAAAAAATGGGGTTTTTCTACTAGTGTTTAAAGTAGAAATGGTTAAATTCACCATGAATAAATTAAATTTAACTAAATTATCCATTAATAAAGTTAATATGGCTAAATTAATTAGTAAATAAATATTTTATGACAAAACCAATTATGCAAAAACTAATTATGGTTAAAACAAACATCAATAAAATAATTGTGGCTAAAATAAAAATGGATAAATTAATTATGGCAAAACCAACCATGGTTAAATTATTAACCATGAATAAAATGAATTTGGTTAAAATAAACATGAATGAAATAATTATGGATAAAATTTTAAAAATTTAAAATAATTATGCAAAACCAATTAAGGTTAAATCAACAATAATTTCAAATTGATTATGCATCTATTAATTATGGTTAAATTTATTGAAGTAAAATAATTAATATGTTAAAAATAAATATAATTAATTTAGTTATGCTTACAATAACAATGGTTAGATTGATTATGTTAAATTAATTTTCATGATTAAATTTACTAAGGTTAAACCAACTATTGTTAAATTGACCATGGTTAAATTAGTTATGGTTAATTTTAACTTTAATGAATTTTTTCATAGGTAGTTGAACCATAATTAAATTCAATGCAGTCAATTTAACCATAGATAGATAAACCATGTATATATATTTTATTTAACCATAATTAATTTGGTCATGATTCATTTAGTTATGATTAGTCATTAATAGAATAACAACCAATAACCATTAATAGAATAGGCACGAATAGTCATTAATATAATAACAACCAATAGGCATTAATATAATAACCATTAATAGCCATTAATATAATAGCCATCAATAGAATAGGTACCAATAGTTGTTAATAACCAACATTAACCCCTATAGCCATATATTAGAATTGCTTAAAATTGCCAAAAATAATCTAAGGTGAAATAATTTATAATAGAAAAAAATAAATTAAGTTGAAATAACTTATAATAACCTAAAATTGCCAATAATAACACAAGGTGAAATAACCTTCAATAGCTAAAAATAATCAATAATAGCCTCACATAATCGAAAGTACCCTAAGATGAAATTACTTAAAATAACCAAAAGTAACTTATAATAACTATAAGTAGTTTAAAGTGAAATAATTTACAATAGGCAAATATAACATAGAAAAATTAAAAAAACATATAATATCCGAAAATAGCCTAAAGTGAAATAAACAAAAATAACTTAAAGTAATTTAGAATAACCAAAAGTAGTTTAAGTTGAAATAGCCAAAAATAATCAAAAGTAATTGAGAATAGCCATAAATAGCCATAAATAACGTAAATAATGTATGGTGAAATAATATAAATGAATGAAAAATAGCCATGTAATAATTGAAAGTAGTTTAACATATGTAATATTATTATATTAACAAAAATCTTATCCATTTATTCAACATTTGTTTTTCAAAAGAATGGTCATTGAAATGTTATTGAATAATGATATTCACTTTTTTTTTGTTTAAATGATCTAACATTTGAAAAGGAAATTAATGTAATTATGTACATTATTAAATTAAAAAAAAAAGTAAACTCGAATCATTTCATTTGAACAAAATCACAATAAGATATGAACTTTCAAATTTTATGTTTTTGTAATGTTTAAAATGAAGTATTTGATAAATAGAATGCAATGTAATGTATTATCATAACAAGTGGGGTGGTTTGGTGGGAGGGGTGTTTGGGTTTTTTCTAAAGGTCAAGGGATCAAACCTCATAAATGGTGTTGTGTGTGGTCAACAATGGTAGGTTGACTGAATATTCTTTTATCAAGTTCTCTAAAATAGATGCTTAGGTTGATTATATGACCTATCTACATAGGTTAAGTTTATAACTTAACTTAGATAGTCACACGTGTCAATAAATCATAAGCTAAAAAATTATGAAATTATCAATAATATTATATATTAAATAATTAATTTTAATTGATTTCCATGTTGATTAATTAATTAATTAGTAAGTGAATGGTTTGATAAATGTTTATTTCATTTGAAAATAACCTTGTTTCACTAGTACTTAGTGAAACAATTCATTGTCTGTAGTAACTAATCCTTGTTCACTGGGGGGTTAACCAATTTCACTAGGTAAAAATGTTCAAATTCATTCAAAATTTAATGAAACCCAAAATAAACTAGGATGCATTTTGGTGTAGTGAATGTGTTATGAAATATGCTAGTTGAAATAAAATAAAGATCATTGTAAAAAAGTATGTTAAACACATTTTTATTCCTCACTTTTTAAAGGTGTTTAAACATTTGAACCAAAGATATGAAGCTAACCCTACCCTTTCAACCTCCAACATCGGAGACTCCTTGTTGGAGCATCCATTAATGAAATTTTTTTTGGTGAAAAATAAATTATCATTGTATCAGCACATTGTTGTGAAGGAATGTGATTTGAAATCACCCTTGCAATGATGGAAAGAACACAAGAAACTATAATAATTTCCTCATGTTGCATTTCTTGTTTGACAAGTTTTGAATATTCTAAAATTTCAAATTGAAATGAAATTTTGTTTTAATGTTGGCATTTTGACAAATTTATGAGAATGTCAATTGAAAGTGCAAAACTTGGACAACCTAATGATTATTTTGAAAAACTCTTTAAACATTGTGAAGAAAGGATGTGTTCTTGTTGTTTAGGGGATGGAGGAATTTTCTGGTATTGAAAATGACATGCTTATGACTATGAGGTCAAGCTTGAAGAAGGTAAAAATGAGGATGATTTCCAAAACTTAAGTAGAATAATTTTTGGTGCCTAGGATTCTACCTTAGTTTAGATGTCAAGTCTATGGACCTAAGACTATTTGGGGTATCAAGATTAAAGGTTCAAAACAATTAGTTTGGAAACTTTGTGTAGATTTTGTGCAAGTTGCAAATTTTTTTGTATATGCAATTATTTTTATATAATTTCCAAAGATTCATAACACAAAAGAATTGAAAATTTATGAAAATTTTGTTGCAACTTTGTTTGGAAATCCAGTACTTGAAATTGTTGAATGTCCATAAGACATATGATACCATTGCATACCCATTTCACATCTTTCTATTATATATACCATACTATATTTGCCATATTGAAAATGCTTTGATATCATTATCAACATTGGTCATATAACCAATGTTGATAGGTTATTGCGTTTTGACCTGGTTATCAATCCAGTTATTAATCCAATTTTTTGATTGGTATTAGATTTTCAAATTTCAATCCTAAAATACTAAACAATTTCCTAATTCAAAATAATAATTTGAAAAAATCTAAATAGCCCTAAATTGAGTTAATAACGACTGGTTATTAACCCAAAAATATTGATAACCTAATCAACACTCAATTTTTTGATATTATAACCTAACTGGCATCCAAATTCTTGAGTACTAGTAGTTTTTTAGGGTTATACCAATGTGCCAACAAAGTGTTTTCCGTCCTTTCATGGGAATTCTACTCTTTTGTTTTGTTGACAAGACAAGAACAGGAAAAAGGAAAAAAGTACAGGTTAGCTCAGAAATTTTGTTGACCAAACAGTGAGTTTGAAGGGTTTAGGGTTTAGGGTTCATTCTAAACACAGTTGCAATTCTCAACTCATCATGTAGGTGTTTAGGGTTTAGGTTTAGGGTTCATTCAGTGCCTCCAGGCCTACAAAATGTCAGAGACTACAGAACTGAACTGATATAATTTTCATTTAGTCCCATATTTTGAGGAATGTTCACCAGGTGGTGTGACTATGAACAACTAACTAGAGTTACTCTGAGTTGAACTGTATGGAGCATTTCCTATCTTCACTGTTTGCTGGTTTGAACTTGCCATAAGGCATCATCAGGAGTACAGAACCATTATGCTATCTGCGATTGAAGGTTGGGAGGTTGGGATATATTTGGGTGCTAAGTTGCATTCCTAGAATGCAGAGGAGCTTCACTGAAGATGCAAAATTTTGTATGCACTTGCTGCTGAAAGGTTGCACAATGTTTGAACACAGCTGGAGTCAAAATTTTCAGTAATAAAAAATTGCAATAATTTTTCTACTGAATCTCAGTGTGATATTGAAGCTGTAGTTCTCAAACAATATAATGTCCCTAAGAACTTAAGTAATTTATCTCATTTCCAATATTTCTTCAAAGATTCTCTTGAAGGTTTTTAAGTAGACACAAATTTGGTACTAATTTGCACTGTTGCTCAAATGGGCTTCAAAACTGCTGCATTTTTTGATATAGATCACCTTGTACATCAAGAGCTTCATGACATGGTTTTTTGCACAAGAATTGCAGCAGAATTAATCCAGTATCTGAGGTCTGACCCATTGTAGTAGTTTCAAACACTGTAATCAAGTGGATTTATTGATGTAGCTGGGTTTCACAGATGAAGATTGAAATCCTCAAGTGTCCTTTCCATAGCTGGATAAAATTATCACAAACTATATAGTAATACATGTATACTATTAGATTGAACCAAGTGAGCTTCTCAACTAATCCTTGCCTAGGACCAGCTACAGCACAGTTTGAAGCAGCAGCTGGTGATGGCAGTAGTACTAGAAGTCAAGCCTTTAAAAAAATCCATTTAAACTTCCAGTCGCAAATTCTTGAAGTCCGGGCAGATTTTGAAATTCAACCCAAATAATGGTACAATTCCAATTTGGTGATTGCAGTTCTGCAGGAATGTTGAAATTGTCGCCATTGCAATGTCCAAGTTTCGTGCACTGGACTGAGACACGCCTGCACAAACTGATCTGAAGTAAATTTACGGATGATTTGGAGTTGAACCCCCTCCTCCTCCACCGCCTCCACCACCGCCTGAAGCTCCGCCTCCTCCTCCTCCACCACCGCCTGAAGCCCCGCCTCCTCCGCCTCCCCCGCCCCCTGACGATCCACCGCCTCCACCACCACCTCCTCCACTAGCCGACCCGCCTCCGCCTCCTCCACCACCTCCTCCGCTATTCGATCCGCCACCGCCTCCTCCACCACCTCCTCCACTATTCGATCCGCCACCGCCTCCTCCACCACCTCCTCCTCCACTATTTGATCCGCCTCCTCCACCGCCGCCTCCACCACCACCACTTGGGGGATTGCTTCCACCCCATGAAGGTGAATTTCCACCCCATGGTGACGAGCCTCCGCCCCATTGCGGTGAAGGTCCCGATCCGCCTCCGCCACCTCCACCACCTCCGCCTCCTCCTTGTGGTGACGAGCCTCCGCCCCATTGCGGTGAAGGTCCTGATCCGCCTCCGCCACCTCCGCCACCTCCGCCCCCTCCTTGTGGTGATGATCCTCCGCCCCATTGTGGCGATCCTCCGCCCCATCGAGGCGCTCCGCCACCCCATTGTGGTGAGCCCCATCGCGGCGATCCTCCGCCCCATTGGGGCGAAGGCGAAGATCCTCCTCCACCTCCGCCTCCTCCACCACCTCCACCACCTCCGCCACCTCCACCCCCGCCTCCACCTCCGCCCCCCCCTCCTCCCCCTCCAGCACCGCCGCCACCACCTCCACCTCCGCCAGCTGCAAAAGAAATAGAACAAGAAAAACCATGCTTAAATCTGGGTCATACACACCATGCCAATGTTTTGTACACCTGCAGGCTGGTTGAGTTGTAGCAGATGTCCTGAAGTCGAGACATACCTAACATCCTGCTCCATTTTCCTTCGCCGATGATATGAGTCCCGACCTTCTCGAATCCATCAGCGGAATTTTCTTCTACTCGTTCCTGCAATGGTACTTAGTGTCAGAAAACAGGCTGCAGGCGCGGCAAAATTCTTGACAAATTCCACGCTTGATTTCTATTGAACGCGACGTTAATGCTGTAAGTATCACTGTAACTCACCTGCTGCAGAGAGGACTGATCCGCTGCGAGCTTCTCAGACTCATGCACCGTAGCTTCTCCATCAGTAGACTCGGATACTAGAAGTTCTCGTCCCAGCTCATCACGAAGCGGCCTGCTGCTGACTGCAGGCAGCACGAAAGCATGGCACACTAGCAGGATTACTGCGAACAAAGCAAGAGCTCCACGAACACCCATATTTCGACCACCCAGCTGCTGCACCATGTCGACTCTAGACCGCTATCAGTTCAAGCTGGGTGGTGCTGAAGACGAGCTGTGCAGAAGATTGAGGAACTAAGTGATCGAGTTCTCCTTTTATAGCCCTCAAGGTGCCCTGTCGAGTCCTTCCATTTTCTCCTGCTGCGCTTTTCTTTTTCCTCCCCTAGCTACAAGTCTACAACAAATGAAATCCATGCATCATAGAGCAAGCTGGAAACCGGACTGGGCCAGCATTCTGATTGTTTTCTGTCGAAGAGAGGACTCGCAAGTCAACTCAGTACTGATCAGAAGGGTCAACGAACACCCAAAATGAAAAAAAGAAGTAGGAGATTGGATAGTTGACCACACTAGAGCTAGCTAGCTAGCTAGAGTCCACCTTCACAAGTACACTACAGAAGTGTCAGATGCGTTGACTTTGGCTCTCATGCGGATCATCTTGTTGAGTACTATGAACATGGTAGTACCAGATGCTGCTTTTGTGTCCATTTAATGCATCAACCGCCACCGGAAAGAGACGAGGACGAGGATGTGAGATGTAACCGCCACACTGTAAGTTTCAACTGAGGAACTGTTGATCAGACAGGTGGTTGGCAATAATTAATCTATGGATGTTTCATGAAGAAGTTAGCACGCAGAAAACTTAGCTTGGATCACCGGCAGAGCTTAAATTACCAATAATTTGTGGGTGCCAAGCCTGTGCTTAATCTCAATGGCGATTAAAGCTAATGAGAAGACTCGAAATCAGTAGTGATTGCTAGGTGTACACGCGGCTGTTCTGGAGTGTTTGCTGATGAGAGATTATACTGCTCATCTAGAAACCGACCTCAGCATCTTACTGTATTTCTTGGAGCTAGATCCCCTTGCACTTTTTCTTGCAAATTTTGGTTGGTTTCTCAATTTTCACATGACTTTTCACAACTTTTGGCATAAGAATAAGATAAAATAAGATAAGCTACGTGTACACGTGATTGGCCTGGAGTGTTTGCCAATGAGATTAATACTGATACAAAAAACAATCTCAGCATGCTGTATTTCTTGAAGTGTCTAATTCAAGTTGCCCTTTACCTTGTATTTTGCTTTTCACAACTTTTGACATAAGCAGATAATCAATAAGATAAGCTGTTCATGTGTAGAGAGGGCATCAAAGTTGAATGAAAGATGATCTCCTCTCATTGGTTCCTTCCAAATTATTGTTATGGTAATAAACGATGATTCAAAATTAGCTTTATTATAATAAGAGATGATTTCAAACAAAAGTTTGATTACACCCACTTTGTCAAGGTCGTATCATTAAGTACTGCCAGAGAGTTTGTGTCAGTCAGGAACTCTTTAAAGAGGACTTTCGACAACTGATCTAGAACCACCAGGAAGTGATATCATCCCTGCAGCTCAAAGAAATTTAGAACCTGCCTACAGCTAGCAGCTCATCAAAGTTGTTTGGACTTTTGGATACTGATGAGCCTGTTGCAGTTGACTAGATCATGCAGTGCATTCAATGAGATGGGTCCCTTGGAGTTTGACAATCTTCAAACACGTCAAGAGAACTAACTAGTCACAAGACTTGGTCTGATCTCTTCAATGCATCTTTTGGAAAATGACAAAACCGAACCATGGAAGAATATAGATCAGCTATGGAAATTTGGGATTCCAAAGATTGATGAGTAAATGGTAACTTGTTCTCAGGGACAATAAGAAAGTAAATGCATTTGAGAATTCATCTGAGATCAGATGTGCACCGCGTCGGGGTGTGGATCACTGTAGCTTCTTTTTCTTTTGGGTCATCGGCTAAGTTCTACATTAACGGTATTGACCAACATTTGATTTCTGGCAAGAGATCACAGATTGTTGTCAACTAAGTTAGCAGTACCTGCCACGCCACAGCCGGAAATTTGTGTAGTACGTTAGTGCAGTGGATGTAGAAAGTACCTGAAATGATTTAATCACCTGCAATGTTGTTGCAAAGTCCAGATCCGAGTCCCCCGATGATCAGAGATCAGGGTGCTTTAGAGAGAAACCAGAGTTGCAGAGCTGAATACTATAGTCTAGACTAAGGGTCTCTTTCCATTAGGTTGTTGTGATCACAGCACACTGTCATAATTGGGTGTCCGAGTTCGATAGGACAATCTTGGAATTTGTCGTCTGAATATTTATTACCTAGTGAACTTTTCTGTTTCGGAAAATGACAAAATGACTAGAGAAGCGACTCGTCAAGATGTGGGGACCCCGGAGTCAGACGGAGGAAGGCGACGTTGACACTCTAGTTCATCTATCATCTGCTTCCAGACGAAGAAAACAAAAGTGGCCACGAGCTAAAGAGGTGGATGATCTGACGCAATTAATGTTGTACCCAGCTGACAATCTCTCAACTTCAAGCTCTCATTACTATGGCGGTTGGAGAGAGGGTAGAGCTGAAATCAAGTTGTCAACGAGAGTAGCTCCGGTTTCCATTAAAGTCAACTGTGAATGTTCGGAGAAAAACATCGTCCTCCTGTAGGGGGACGGTGCGTATCAGTGTTTTTCTTTTCGAATTTGTGAGGTAGGTGGTTTCGCCATAATCCACAAGAGTACTCACCCAAATTTGGCTACACATAGCAAAGTAGAAAAGTTTAGGAATCATGCTATTTGTTTATGCCCACATGTTACATTACAACCTCTTGTCTAAATATGGCGACTTTAAAAGTTTTTTCCTCATTAGTGTGGGCCAGTTTTTTTCCAAAATTAGCCTTTGTACTTGTTTTAAGGGCCTTTTTTCTGAGGCCAGATTGTGAAATTTTGCCAAAAAAAACGTCGCTGATGCAGATATCTGGAATATCGTGTTTTTTTGAAGAATTTTTGTTTGTAGCTGAAGTGGAGATCACAATCATCTTTTGAAAGATTTAGCCAAATATGGCTATATTTACCAAATATGAAGTACAAATCTTTAATCATCCTTTCATATTTCTGGCTACAAACTTTAAACCAAATACAGAAATCTTGCAATATTTACTACTATTTTTTCTCTCTCGCTCGCTTCTGGAGATTAAAACCCTCCAAAATCATTTCATTTTCGAATTTCAATTATAGTTCTCTTTTTGGCGAATTTTGGACAATTAAAACAACTTGCTGCTGGAATATTTATTCAATGGATGACAATTTGCAAATTATCTCAGTTTCCCAAATTTATCAGATGTCTCCGAAGAGACAAACTATCTCAGTTTTCCAATGGGCCTGAGCTGCAGTTTGTCAGGACTCCTGATTTAGAAGGTGATAAAGACGCCTGAGAGACCGTCTCCAACACGACGTCCAAGGCCATGGCTGATCCCTGCAGACATTAAGACACAGATCCCACTTTGTCGCCACCTGATCAATGTGCGTAACATGTTCCATACTGTTCCGCTGCTGCCGCACACCTCCGTCTGTCATGTGTTTTACAATTTGTCCAATTTTCTCGTAATGTTAGAAGAACCAGCACAATTCTTTCCAAAACAAATTCAAAATTATGAAACTTTTTTAGGATATCGAAACAAAATAATAATAATTTCAGCCAGTTCTCAAATTATGAGTTCTCGTAAATATAAGAACAATAAGAACAGCTGATTATCTCCAACAGTTTTCACAAATCAATTATCGAATTTATGTTACTCCAACAATGAGGTGTGCAATGTGCACTCACGACATTCTTAAATTTAGCACTATAGTTTGTCCTATATTCTTTGTTTAAAAGTATGAGCACATATTGAAAACAGGGTGAGTGAAGGAAAAGTCTTTTCCCCATTAATATCTTCGTACCAGCACATTGAAAGCATTAAGACCAATGTCAACCAATGTGATCTTCAGCTTTGTAATGCACTAACATTGTGATGCACCCACAACCACTCAAAAACAAATTGCATACTACCTGCCCTTCGAGTAGGATAAACATGCTGGTGATTGAACACTTAGTGTCTCACTCATCTTTGTCTCACTCAATCTGCCTCCTTTCCACATACTCTCTGAAGATAAAATATAGCCCCCTAAAAAGTGCACCAATCGTGGTTTAAATCGCTCAAAGCCAGTCAAAAATGGGGAAGATGGAGGGGTAAAAATTGATTTTAAAAAATGGATCATACATATGCCAGCCTATGATGGCTTGTTTAGTCAACTAAAACCAAACACTATCTACTCCCATATCAAATTGGATGAAAATTGGGATGAAACATTTTGCCAAAATAAGCGTTCACTTTTGATCATAAGGCTCAAATCACATGCAAAATAAGGCTTAGAGATCGACTATAATGGGTAAACATGTTCTCGTTCGCCAAATTTGCTACCCCTTTCCCAAATGTTTGTGGGTGTGAATTTTCTATCACCTTCACCAAGCATCCGACTCCTAGTCACATTGGGAGCTTTGAGCTTCTTTGACCTTGATTCTCTCTAGTTGATGTTTGTCTTTGGTTTGTGTTGAATTTTGTGTTTGTGTTTACAAGTATGTAAAATTGACACCCCCTCTCTCTACAATCGATGCCCCTTTCTCAAAACTCTCTTTTCGTTTCAGCTTTTGCAACTCCTGGTGATGGTGATCACATCCTTTTTCTAGTCTCTTTCAACCCTCTTGTCTCTCCTCTCTCTTTTGTTGCTCTTTCTCTTTCATCTTTCTTACTTGTTGGCGATGGCAATTGATGCTAATTCTCTAAACTTTCTCCTCTCTCCATTCTCTCTACTTACTATTTTTCTGATATTTCTCATTTATTATAGCTATGGTGATTGACATTGGTATTCTCAACTCTCTCTTCTCTTTCTACTTGTTTTTTTTTTTAATGTTTCACAATTGTTAGCAATGGCAATTGATGTGTTTCTTTCCTCTTTCAACTATCTCTAAGCTCAAATCTTTTTTATTGTAGGCAATGATAATCAACGCACTTTCTGTCTTCTTTCAACTAATTCAAAGCTCTGAATTTTCTTGCTACTAATGATGACGATCATCACACTCTCTCTCCTCTCCCAACTATCTCAAAGCTTGGAACTCTAAGCTTTCTTGCTACTAGTGATGGCAATCAACACCCTCTTTCTTTTCTCTCAACTTTATCAAAACTCAAAGGTCTAAACTTTCCTACTTCTAGTGAATTGGTGATCCAGCCCCCCCTTTCTCCTCTCTCAACTCTCTTAGAACTTAAAGCTATGAACTCAAAATTATGAACTGTCTTATTGTTGGAGATGGCAATCCACCCCCCTCTCTCCTTTCTCAACTCATTCAAAGCCTAAAGCTCTGAGCTCTTTTGTTGTATCTAAACTCAAAGTTCTAAGCTCTCTTGCTGTTAGCAATGGCAATCCACCCCCCTCTCTCCTTTCTCAACTCACTCAAAGCCTAAAGCTATAAGCTCTCTTGTTGTTGGCGATGGTGATCCACCCCCTTCTCTCCTTTCTCAACTCACTCAAAGCCTAAAACTCTGAGCTTTTTTGCTATCTCTGAACTTCTAAGCTCTCTTGTTGTTGGCGATGGTGATCCACCCCCCATTTCTCCTCTTTAAACTTTAATCTATGAGTTCTAAACTCTTTTGTTGTTCTTTGTTTCTTTCAGTCATCTCAATTACTAGAATTGATGCCCCCTCTCTCCTTTAGACCCAGACTTGTTGATTACTTTCAACCCTCCCATTTTCATCAACCTCCTCTTGATCCTTTCCCATTTATTAATTGTTGTTCATGGTTTTCTACCTCTACTATTACTTTTTTCTCATTTATTGTTTTGTTGATATATTTCTCTCATTTATTATTCAACTATTACATTTTTCTCAACTACCATTGAATTGGGCAAAAACATCCTTGGGTGGACCATTAGGAATATCACACCTTGATTTTCTTGGACCCATCAAACTTTGAAAAATCATAAGAAACACTTAAATATTTTTTTCATTAATGTTTTTTAATGAATACATTTATTAGGTTCTATAGATTTTGAAATTCCAATAATATCAAAAAATATTATGTATTTTGATGTTCCTAATCATTACATTTAAAAAAAGTTTCAAGAATGTAACACATGATCACTTTTCCTTGAATTTTAATTTTTGGTCAAGAACACAAATTTAAAACATGAATTGAGAATTTTTAACCTAAGGTAATTTGAAAATCATTTTATTTGTAAGTTTTTATTAGACAATTAATTGAATGAGTATAATTTAATTATGAATTTTGAAAGTTAAGGTTATCAATTTCTAAAGGAGCCATTTCACTATAAGAAATGTTTTCCATTTTGATCATATTTTTGCAACTACTATGCGACTAATGTCCAAACTAACTAATTTTACAACTAGTAGTATGTTAGTCCTACATGTCCATGTAGTTGCAATTTGTCGTTTCATATGCAACTATAGGAAAGGTTGAACCAAATTCTAGTTGTAAATGCAACTAATATGATTTTCATTGAAAATGTAGTTGAAAAGTGAACAATGTCATCCAATTTTGATTGCTTTCATTCATGGATGATGACGTAATTGTTTTTGCAACTACAAATGAATTTTTTTCAATTGCAATAGTATATTTAACCCCATGAACAAAGAAACATAGACCACATATGGCAAACTTTGCCATTTCAATTGAACTATTATCCCTTCAATGTACCCATCCATGGGTCTTCTTTGCAATTATCCATTGGTCTTCCATGATATAATATTTAATAGTTAATAATTTGCTAAAATAGGTTATTACAACCTAGTTGATAAATTAAGTTAACTACACTTAATAGGTTGCGTTAAACTAAGTCAACCTATGTTCATTAATAGCCTAGCTTAACTTACATACTTAATTAATTGGCCTAAGTTAACTATAGGTGACAATAGGCTAATTTATTAGGTGTAGTTAATAGGCTAAACTATAAAGGTTAGACCTAGTTAAGCTAAGTAAGCTAGGTAGGTAATAAGTAGTAAGTATGATAGGTAATAGGTAGGTTTTTTAGTTTATTGTGTGAATATATGATCATGTTTTCATATTAATTAATTAATTAATTAGGTTAGATATTTAATCAATTAATTAGTTAGGTTAGGTAATATGTAATAAGTAGGATAGGTACTAATATGTAGTAGGTAGGTAGGTATGCTAAGCAAGAGGTATTTTATTTAGTGGATATGTCATAATTTTTTTGTATTAATTGATAAAATAATTAGTTATGTTAAACAATTAGTTTATTAAATATAGGGTAAATAATTTATTTATTAGGTAGGCTAGGTAGTAGATATTAAATATGTAACCTAAATAGGATGTAATAAATAAAATAGGTACTAATAGGTAATAGGTAAGTAAGCTAAGCAAGAGGTATTTATTTTGTGGATATGTCATAATGTTTTTGTATTAATTGATTAATTAATTAGCTATGTTAAACAATTTATTTATTATGTAGGCTAGGTAGTAGATAGTAAATATGTAACTTAGGTAATATGTAATAAGTAGGATAGCTACTAATGGGTAGTAGGTAGGTAGGTTATAAGTTAAGCAAGAGGTATTTTATTTTGTGGATATGTCATAGTGTTTTTGTATTAATTGATTAATTAATTAGTTATGTTAAGCAATTTATTTATTAAATGTAGGCTAGGATATTAATGTGTTAGGTAGGCTAGGTAGTAGATAGTAAGTATGTAGAATAGGTAGTAGTAAGTAGTAGGTATATTAAATTGTAAACATTTTATTATGTGGATATATGATGTTTTGATAATAATAATAATAATAATTAATTAGGTTAAGCAATTAATTTATCAAAAGTAGGTTAGGTAATAGATAGTAGGTATGTAATCAAGGTAATATGTAGTAAATAGGATAGGTAGTAGGTAGTAAGTAGTTAAATTAAGTAGTAGGTATTTTTATTGTGTGGACATGTGATAATGTTTTTGTATGGGACAATGGATGTGATAGTGTTGTAGTGTTTCCTTTTCATTAAAATTGTCCCATATCTTTTGTTTACAACTTCAAACTTGTAAAATATATACGTAGGTGAAGGAATAAACTAGATCCTTAGTATGCATTATAAACATAGTGCATGTGCCATTTGGGATGAAGCAATCAAAAGGCTTGTCCCCAACACAATAAATAAGATGCTACCTACCTACTTAGCCTATGTTAGCTAGCCTAAAATAAGTTGCCTATTATAGTTTAGCTTAGGATAGATTATAATTAATTAATTAATATAATTATAATATTTAATTACTACAATTATAATAATAATTTATTTGAATTATAATATCTAATTATTATAATTATAATATATCTTTTTTGAACAAATGGAAAAGATGATTACCAAATCTTTTATGGCCAAGGCTCTTGAAATTACCACATGGTTAAATCCTAACCACCCACCAATGGCACATTTAGTAGCATGCAATTATCCCAAATGTAGTTGCAAATGCAATCACAAATTAGGGTTCCACATCATACTAAGGATCATCCATGGCAATGGATGAGAAATTTTGGCCTAGTTGTAAGGTTTGTGACTACACTTTCAACTTCATGGCCATGTCATATCTTTTACGACTAACTATATTTTGGCCCTTGTCTTACATGACTAGGCTATTTTTAATCACATGTATCCATTACAACTATAAATGAGACGTAAATCTAATCATTGATTTTCAAATTTCTTCTAATGTTTTAACTAAAAAAATGTTTATTAACAATTTTCATTTTTTTTCATTCCAAAATAAACTTCAAGCCATATATTAATGCATGCAATTTATAAACATGAGAAAAAATAAATTATAATCGTGAAAAAATTTTAAGTACAAGGCCTAGGAAAATTATTTGTGCATTTTTTGGTTCTTTAACCATTTTTTGAGGTGGTTCCTAGTGGTCCACCCAAGGATGTTTTTCCCAACTATTCTTCAACTTTTACATTTCTCTCAACTATTGTTACCTTCTCTCATCTATTGTTTAGTTGTTACATTTCTTTCATTTGCTAACTTCTTTGAAAATCATGGTGAAAAAGGTCACCCACTTTAATAATAGCTATTGGAATCCAAGTCACAACAAATTATGCTTTAACACGCTTCTCAATAGTTTTTCGAACTATTCGTTCTGTTGTAAAACCCAATTTTGTTGCTTGTTTGGCTTACCTATCTTCCTTCTCATTTCTTTTGCCTACTTCAATTTCTTTGGTAATTGACTTTTCCACCTTAGGATGTTTTAGTATTCATAATTAGTCACAACATGTGATTGAAAATAATTGATTAATGGTTTTTTCCTTTAGTATGTCTTGAAGGTAAATGAGGCAGTGAAAGTAGGTTATGCACCCTCATGGATTCTTGGGTCACATTTGGAAATAGTTGAGTTTCCTACAACAACTCCTGAGTATTATCAAGACTACCCTCATCTAAGTTTACCATATCAATCTTTGTCGGCTACTAGTCTATCACTCTAAGGCTATGGGGCATATCTACATAGTACCACTAGTCATTTTGTGACTTGTAAATAGGTAGATCTTAAGATGTTGGATGCTGATCTATTTCAGTTATATGGGAAGTTATGTAGCAGTAGATTTTTCCTCCCATTAAGGATTATTCTCAACTTCCTCCTCTAGTGTGTAATCTTCTTCACTCCCTTCATTATTCATGTGTTTGTTGCAGCATAAACCTTTGATGGTCTAATCTTGTTATCCCTTGCCTTTGGGTTCAAAGGCCATATACCTATATTCCTAAACCCAAATTTGATGTTTTGTTTTATGCTTGTGATAACTTTAAGGCCTAATTACCCATTCGACTAAGGTTATATCTAATTCCATGTGAAATTGCTTTTAGACATAGCTGCATCCCAACCTTTTTGAATGTTGTTTAAAAAGCCTATTTGAAACAAGACACATTTATTGTAATGCATGTGATGTGTGTGATGGTAATGTGATCATGTTTAACTCAAATTCTATTGCTTATTCTATTGCTTCAAGGGTAACATGGTCACCATGTCCATTTAAAATTAACAAGTGTCAATTGTTGAAGGGCACTCCACGTAAAATTGATTTGTTAAAGAAAGACAAAAACTCTTTAAATAGGAAAGTAATCATCCATTTTTTTTTTGCATTGCCACACAAGTACCTATTTTGCCGAGTATAATGTAGTCGTCCTTTAGTCTCTCACCTTTGAAAATGTTGAAACCAAATGGAACACCCCTTGCAACATTGATTGCATAATTTATAATTAACCATTCCCGAGATTTTGGGATGGTGTTCTAAACTACATTAAATCTTCTCCTAACCAAAATTCTTACTCCAAATTGTCTGCCAACTTGAATCTTTGTTTCATTAGAATTACATATATGATCAAAATTGTAATTGTGTTGGTTGTATAGTGATTGCAATTTGGTGTAGAAAAAATTGCATGAATTAGGTGTTAGCCCTTATGCTCTATAGACTTCCAATCCTTCTACTTGTCATATGATGACTTTTGTATGTTTGGATTTGAGCTAGTACCACTAACTATTGTCTAGTATTCCTAGAATGGTGTAGCCTTTGTCTATATTAGTTTTGCAACTTTCATCTTCAGTTGTTGTAAGCAGCTAATGGACAGTCCACATTCTTAAATTGTTAATTTCCATGTAATTTAGTTTATTCATTGGTCTTAAAGGGGTTGGTAAGGGGTTTGTAGGATGTTTGGTCTTCATGAAATACACTTGGAAGATTGGAAATGTTTCAGGATGGAACCTAAGATGGTCATAGACAACCCCTTGGTGGGAAATTTTTAAGTCATTAACACATGTCTAGAAAGTTGTGTCATGTATGGTGTTGGGGCATGAACATGTACATAGATGAAATTATGGGAGTTCATTTGAGTGGATGAATTAGGTTTCGGGAAATTTGTCATCCCACATGAAGATTCAAAAACACTCTGCATGCCTTTTCTTGTGCAAATGGGAGGTGCAACAACATTCATGTTGAGCTACCATTAGATCAAACCTTGCATTGGAGGTTGCACACAAGGAATTCTCCAAAGTAACAACTACATTTCCACCAATGTATGAACAATGTCAAACTATTGAGTGCATTCATTGAAAAGAACTTCCATAAGTGTGATTGATGTAAGTAAAAGTTATTTGCATTAGTTGGTGTCATTTTACGTGTAATGTTTTTTGCTCAATCTATTTTTTTTCTACAATATTTGTCTACACTTGATTTATATTCAAGCTTGAACACTAAAGATGACATTGCACAAAACCTTAAAATGCATCTACTTGGCCCTACAACCGACGAAGGGGAGAACATATCTTCTTTGCTTGGGAAGCTCTATGTGAATAGAAATAATAATCCTTTTGTAGTGCCTTTCAATTTTTGTCCTAAATACAAATGGGATCCATTACTAAACTAGTACATAAATTGTCCTTATGTGGTGATATGTTAATGTTTAGAGTTCTATTGCAACAACATCCATGGGGAATTAATGTTCTTCTGTGCACCAAGGAAGATTGCGATGCACAATTTTGGGACTAGACATTATGTTTACATAGATCATATCCAAGAATAGTCACCTATGTATACATAGGTGGGTGGTGGATAGAGTCTAACGATGATTCCACCACACTTGTAGGTTTGAATTTTGTTGAATTTTAGGGTTGTGGTGAACAACCTCTTTTCTTGTTCAAACTAGGATCACATTTAGGGTGAAAGTCAAGTAGTGTATTACATGCTAACACAATAGTATTGCTTCATTGTTGTGGTTTCCTTCACATCATATTAAGTTGCCTTTGTATCATCTACACAAGCTTACATACTTATGTAAGTTTGTGGTTATAGGACTTCGAGGAGTAGGTTTTGTAAACTCTAGATTGGTAATGGACACAAATGGCAAACAATTGGATGCTTGAAACAACATTTGAAGGATGAAATCCTTGTGTGGAGCCTATATTTAGAGAATGACCCAAGTAATCATCAACTGGAAAAATATTGAAGTCCCACTGTTAAAGGACAATGTAGCAAATAATTCCTTCAAACAACGTACTTCTAACTTTTTCTCCTGCAAGTCCCATTTATGCATTGTGTTGAAGGCCATTAATTCCTTGAGTTTGATTTTCTGCTACCTGAATTATGCATCTAAGAATTTGAGGACTATCCTTCTCATTCATAGACTACCCTTAGACATGCAATACAATCTTCAAGTTGTGATTATTTAAGACATGAAGAATGGATATAAGAATTTGAAGACCATAGGTGCGAGATTTTTAAGGTTTAATCATTCTAGCCAAAAACATGTTATGGTAGTGTCCACAAACTGTGTTTGCAAATGTGTGAGGTGGCCATGGTGCTGGTTCAATGGATGTATGAAGATATTTTTTCAAAGGCTTATTTGCTCCTTGTCCTAAGGTGAGCTACATCAAGTCTATGTGTAGGTTGTTTTTTTATGTTTTCCTTGCACCTAATCAACAAGGCCTAGTAATATGTGATGACGATTGAATGGGGAAATGTTCATTTGTTATGTTTACTACCCATCATTGTATATGTAAAAGGTTGGTTGATTAATTAACGTGAATTTCAAAGCTTTGTTATGTTTGTGTGTGAGCTTATTTATGTTGTTGACTTCTTGTGGCTTGAAAATGAATATGACAGATATTTCAATTGATGGCATAGCAAATGGTTTTACACTAATGTCCTCAAGTTGTCTTCCCATCTAAATTTTTTTTTCCCAAGAAATATTATTTAATTTGGTGAAAATAATAATAATTATATATGTTTTGCCAAAATTGGCAAATTGTCTTTCTACAACAACAATTTTTTATTTATGGGAAGTCTAAGGGAGGTCATGGTATATTTGCCCTTGTGATTACTTTTTTGGGATTTTACTAACTAGGTAACTATTGATTTGTTTGAAACCATAGAAATAACTGGTCAAACTTTGGCCAATAATTTAATAGGTTTGTTTGATCAATATGGGTTCAAAAGAAAAATCATTGTTTATGTTAAAAATGAAAGGTCAAATGTGAATACCATAACAATTGCTTTGAAATCCATCATGAAATGTGAAGCTTCAAGTTTGGATGAAAGCTTTCAAAGGACTTGTTTTGGCCATGTTTTTTCTAAAACATGCCAATATACTACAACTAATGAAAGAATATGTATAAATTTGAAATTTGTTTCAATCAAGTCTACATAATCAGATTTAGAGAAATGCATATTAACTTGGTTAAAAAAATCTAGGAAAGGTAAATAGGAATGGAACAAAGCTAGTGAAAATTTTAATATTCGCCTAACAAAATTTAATATTCTAGTAAAGACAAGATATATTCTCAATATTTTATTACTTGAATTTTCTTTGAATTACACTAATTGAAAATATTAACATGGCATTTTTAATTGTGGTTGTAGGTTTGTTAGAACAATCATGATTTTCTAAAAGGCTTTATAATTCAAAGATGTTATTATCCTTTGTTATAGTAGATGAAATATTATGAAAATCAATGGCAAAATGCCACCTCTTCTTACTTGGCACATTTTAGAAATAAATATGGATATTCTTTCACCTATTGTTAATGTTTGTGGTTTGAACCAACTTTGTTGTCATTGGTTGTTTATTGATGCATTACAATATGCCATTACTATGTGTTTAAAATTTAGGGAATAAATTAGAAACCTAGCAACCTAAATCAATTTGATTAATGATAATTCTTGAATTGTTGTTGAACTAGCTTTGTTTGCTTCAAACATCAAAAGGGAACTGTGTGGTGTTTTGGAATCTTTACAAAAGATATGAAGAAAAAAAAACTCACAATATGTTTTTTTTAATGTTAGATCCCAGGTTTAAAAGCCTTTTCTTAGTATTTTTTTTTTGGTCAAGAGGAAGGTGTGAGTATTGTTGAGGAATATGATAGATGTGTTTTATATCCTATGTTTTAAAAGTGTTCTTATCATTTGCATCCAATGTTATAATTTGAAGTTAGATGTGCAAAGTAAACAATTGATGAAGATTCAAGTCTAGACATTTTTCAATGAATTGCCAGAACAATTGAACCAACAAAACACCTTGTCATCAAGAGATGTTGATTTTCAAGCGATACCAAATGGATTTATAAAAATCAAGTGTCCATTGCAATGGTGGGTAAAGCATGAAGCCAGGTTTCCTACCCTGAAGTTTTAGGCCCATCAAATCTTATGCATTGTAGGATCACAAAACTCTTTTAGTGAACATACTCACAAACCTAAGGAAACATCCTTTATAATCAAACAATCTAGAGAAATTGATTTTTGTGAATAAAAGTTGACCAAGTGATTCCAGAGTTGGTTGTAAGCCACCCTCCAATTTGTTAAAGTTAATTTGAAAAAGATATAAAAAAAGATTTAGAAGAATTTGAAAACTCATTAGAATGAGATGAAATGAAATTGTGAATATATAAAATGTTGGAGGAAAAAAAAAATCATTTTTTTGGTTATATTTATGTTTCTTGAGTCATTTTAGTCAATTTTGTAACTTTGAAAAAAAAAAATCAAGTTGAAAATAATTGAATTTCTGTTAATTGGTATGTGAAAACCACCTTTGAAAACTGACTGGTATGAAATGTGTAAGAACTGGCACTCTGAAAACCAACTAATTTTTTTTTTCAAAAACTTTAACACCCTGCCTGGGTCTCTGCAAGATGAAAAAAAAGAGAAAAAGATCGCCAAAAGGTGACACTAATTCTAATTTTTGGTGAAAATTCCTTTTCCTTAAAAGACAAGTCGCCAAATCAACACAGGTTTGTTTACTGGCTACACTTTTACTGGTCCTGTACAAAACTGTCTCCAATTAAGTCAAAATATGTCTTAGGGAGGCCACAAAAATTGACCTATTGCCACACTACAAAATTGAAAAAAACCACTGCATCTACCATTGTTTATTTGTAAATAGAAAAGTTTTGGTAATTGATAAATTTCTTATTTACTTATAAATGAAATGAAACATCTTTCATATGTTTACCTATATTTTCAAATAGCTACCATTACCCTGTTTGTTTCAGATATATTTTTCAAAATAATTTTTTATGCCTAATCTATGTTCTAATTATTTCTAATAAATTTCAATTTCAAAATAATAATAAAATACCTGATTTTGAACTCACATCATTTTTGTAAAACTGTGAGTCCCTGTTAAACAGACAGAACCCTAAACCTGCCATCCTTCCCTCCATCAACTGGGAAGGCTGGCAGGTTTCCCTTTGTAAGGCTGGCAGGTTTCCCTTTCCCAGCGGTGCCCATTATGTGATCCTGCACAAGAAAAATCGATGAAGAAATGTCAAAATGTACACATAACGTGACAAATGCCAAAATGGTTTTGGTGCAGCATAATTTCACAGTCTGCAGTGGCTGGTACACGGCAAAGCAAACACCGTGGTGCACGTTGCAGAAAAGAGTGTACTAAATATGATCTGACTGCTGCTCAGTGTTTCTGATTGGCCCATCATAATAACTGGTCCATGTGGTTTGCTATTAGTAATCCCCCACCTATTTGCTGTCCCAGTTTCAGTTTTAGTGGTGGGATTGCCAAACGTAAATAACTAAAGTTGAATGTGAAAAATACTTTTGCCGTGTCATGTACTGAGTGATGCTCCGCTGGAGATGCTCTAAGAAGGGAAACCTGCCAACGGGCAACGATCCCTGTGTAAACAGGGACGACTTCCGAATTTCGATTCATAAACAGACCGTTCTAGCAAGTCTTACTACGAAGCTGCCATGCATGTTGGCGAAAACGTAAAAGGCCGCCTGGGCTTTCCGCGTGGTACCCAAAAAGTCTTCCGCGTAGCAATCAGTAATGCTGCAAATCATTAGGACACGTAACAAAACAGATCTGTGAAGCTGCTGCACAGGTTGTGGCATGTTTCTGTTGTGCGTATCTGGTGCTCCCCTCCACAGACGGCAGCCTCCGTTTTAGTGTTGACGTTTCGCCCAGAAGCGAAATTAAAATTTCGGAAATGAAGTGATCTTGGAGGGTTTCAATCGCCAGAAGTGAGGGAGAAGAAAAATCGCCAGATTTCTGTATTTGAATTTTCAGTGTCTAGCCATAAATATAGAAGGTTGATTAAAATTTTGTACTTCATAGCTGGCTTATATAGCCAGATTTAGCTACATCTTTCTAGGAATAATCGCCATTTAGGCTACATTAAAAAATTCCTAAAAAAGCATTGCTCCAAACTCCTACAAAAATTCCAGGGCGACAGAGTACAAAGAATATTTTTCGAAAAAAGATATGCTCAAGTTGCCACATTCAAAAGGAAAAACTCTGAAGTGCTGCCATATTTAAACAATCGGTTCTTGGAAGTTGCCAAAACATTAAAAACATTTTTACTGTCCTCCCTGACCTGTAGCCAAATTCCTCTTGGAAGTTGTGGATGATTCCAAGCTTTCTTTCTTGGAAGAAATTTTCACCACTTGGCCGAAAACCAAAATTCCCAAAAATTCGAATTAAAAAAAAAGTAAAAAGTATGTTTTTGACAACTGTCGCTAAAAGAATATTGAAAAAAATCGCCAAAATATTAAAACCACAATTTTTATAAGAAAAAACAAACCGATTGCCATTGTGGCCACATCACAAATTAAAATTTTAAAAAATTTTAATTTTTTTTTGAAAAAATTGAATTAAAAACTCTGCTCCAGAGTCCACAGTGTGAAGTTGCAGCCGCAGTTGCAGCCAGTGATTTTTTTTGGGGCAAAAAATCGCCAAAAGGCGACAACTGCCTCCAAAATCTGGCGAAAATGGCCTGTTTTCTGAAAAACAAATCGCCAAATTGAGACAGTTTAAATTTTTTGGGAGAGAGTGTCGCCACAGGGCTGGCTGGGGGCGACAGTTTTAATGGCCAAATCATTAAACTGTCGCCATTTATGTCGCATTTTGAGTTGGGGTTCTGGCCACAACTGCGACACTGCAGATTTGGCAAAAGAAAACCCTGGAACTTGCAGCAGTAAATGAAATTCTCCCTTGCATATTACAGTAGTTGTAGCATTAAATGAAGCCTAATGAAGAAGCTGCTATCAATGAGCTACAGAAGACTATCTATCACGCAGCCTGCACCTTCAAAGTCATGAGCTGGTGCAGTGATCTTGATGTCAACCCAGCTGGATACCATGAACAGATCATCCAGATTCCAGATCATTGAGCTCCCCAGCATGTAGCTAGTGTAGTTGGATCTCATCAAGAGTGTGAATAATATATATGAATATAGTTAGGACCTTTTCCACGTGATGATGATGATGAAGAAGATGATGATATCCGAGTGGGCCTGCACTAGCCTTAAATGAAGCACATCTGTCACACCTCCCAAGTCATCATCTTCAGTCTTGCAGTCAACCCACCTGAGGACCTAGAGTTGATTTTCTTGCTCTGCAACTGAGGACTTCAGGAGACTGCAAAGCTCATTGAGATCTTTTGCCGCGGCTGATTGATTCTTCTTCTGCTGATGATGATGATGCAGCAATGGGTCCCCTAAGCTTTGCAGCAATAGTCAAAGCAATAACTGTAAGGTTGCTGGAGAGAGGAATGACAAAATGGGTTTGACTCGCTGTTTGCCTGCACCAAATCACAATCAAGTTTTGAGCTGGTCCCACTGATCATGTATTACTACGCTGCTTGTCGGCCGGTGTCACCACCCGGGGACATGATTTGCAGGTACAGTCAAGAAATTACGCAGCAAAGTAGCTCTCGGTGGAGCTGCTGCCCGGGGATCATTCTCGACGCGGTCAAGAATGATCGGGGGTGGGATCTGGGAGCTTACAAAAGGAGGAGGACTTGGAGTCTCCTTTCAACAACAGATCTGAGTTCGAGTGTTGATCAACTTCAAGGTGCAGGTCAAACATTGGCAAGAACCAATCATGGGTCATATTCCTAGTAGTAGTAGAGCTTCCACCCAGCTTGGAGCTCTAGCTTTGATCTCTGTGCTCCTGCTCCTAGGCCATGCTTTTGTGCTTCCTGCAGTGGCCTCCAGCAGGCCACTGCTTCACGCAAGACGAGAGCTTTTGTCTGAGTCTGGTGCTGCAGTTGCAGCTGGTGGAGTAGAAGAGAGGTTCACAATCGAATCCTCCGAGGTGATTTACATGAGCAAATCTTGGTAGTGCTAGATCGCGCTTTTCTTGTTAATAGTGAGAATCTCGTGAGCTGCTGGTCTAGATTTCTGTAGGTTTGGTTTGCATGCTTCAAGCTAGTGATGATAGTCAGCACCTCAAGCTCATGATGTGCAGTATATTTTTTTGAGGCAGCACGTACACGGTTTGAATTGCTTGGACATAATATCTCCTGAGCTCCTGATCACAAAATATTTGTTTGCAGGCTGGTGACAAATGGGAGAAAGTCGACGTTGTTGGCGAAGAAAAAGTGAGCCACCCAGCAGGTGGACATGGCTGTTGGTGCAGAGTGGATGGAGGACGAGGTGGTAACGGAGGTTCCGCACCAGGCGGACAAGGTGGGAACGGTGGAAATGGAGGCGGATACTACCCCGGTGTTCGAAGAGGCCCTCACTGCCAATGTGGACCTCATGGTGGTGGAGGCGGCGGTGGACATGGTGGTAATGGAGGAGGAGGTGGCAATGGCAATGGAGCTCCAGGCGGTTCAGGAGGGAATGGTGGTCAAGGAGGCAATGGGGGTGGCGGTGGAGAAGGGGGTGGTGGTGGAGGAGGAGGAGGTGGTGGTGGTGGTGGAGGGGGTGGAGGAGGCGGCGGCGGCGGTGGTGGCGGTGGTGGTGGTGGAGGAGCAGCTGAGAAGGTCTTGGGGGGCAAGAAAATGAGCACAAGCTTCACAGGCGGTAATATGCACAACAGATGAAAGCTCTAGAAACACTAGCACACGGACTTGTACATCTTGTCGAAGAACAGCACTGATTATAATTGCTGAATTGTAGGTGGTAATGTTTCTGACAAGCTGATGATGACGACGATGACATTAATTTCACAGTTTACTGAATGCTTTCCACAACTGTCGGTGCAGGATCTGGGAGAGGATTGTGGGGTTGGGGTGGTAACCAATGGGGCGGCAGAGGGAATCGTCCCGGAGGCAGATCTCAGTCACCTGGCGGAGGAGGCGGTGGTGGTGGAGGCGGTGGTAGTTCCTCAGGAGGTGGCGGAGGGGGAGGCGGCGGCGGTTCGTCAGGAGGCGGAGGCGGAGGTGGAGGAGGTGGATCTTCAGGAGGTGGTGGAGGCGGAGGAGGCGGCGGCGGGGGCGGAGGAGGAGGAGGAGGAGGAGGAGGCGGCGGAGGAGGAGGTGGTGGTGGTGGTGGTGCAACTCCTATCCATCACTAAGCACACGCAGAAATTGCTAGCTGCCATGATCAGCTGGAGCTTTGATTCAAAAGCTAAAGCTCAATTTACAGACTGATCGAGCTACTGAGCAACAAGATCTCTCTCCTCTGATTTTCGCAATTTTCAGCTGCTGAGATCAGTCAATTTTCAGCAGCTCAACTGAAAATCAGACTTATAGATATCTAAGCATATTTTGCTCTTGACTTTTTTCTGTTTTTTTGGAAAAATATAAAAAAATGGACCAAGCTATGTCAGTGTCAAGTTATCAGCATGGGATTGCCAAGTCAGCTACTACTAAAATAGAGAAACATGAGACTGCCAAGTCAGCAAAAAGTAAAGGCGGATGCAAGTAAGCTACTACTAAATTATACAAACATGAGACTGCCAAGTCAGCAAAAAATCCATAAATGTGGATCCAAGTCTGCAATTACTAAAATATGCGTTATGCATATTTTTTTTGGCTAAGTTTAGCCAGTTGGCTAAATTTGTTTTCAAAATGGCTAAAAATGTGTTTTTCTGGTTTTCTGGTCCCCAGGTTTTGCCCTTTTTTATGAAGAAATATCAGATTTCTCTATAGGGTTCTAGCATGTAGCCAAAAAATGTGAAGGATTCCTGAATCTTGTTACTTTCATACCTGGTCTGCAGCCAAATTTGGCTAAATCTTCTTGTGGATGATCACCAAATTGGCTACATCACAAAATTGAGAAAACATACCCTAATACATGTATGTTGATCTGCTGATAATGCTCTTATGTAGCATGGTGTGGGGTCCTGGTAGGGCTTATTTCACCAAAGATCTCATTAGCCCAGTAGTGAAGGATGGTGTTCTGTCAGGTGGTTAATGAGTTCCACCCAGGCCTGTTCCAGAGTGGAACCAATGCTCCTCACCATTGATTCACATCACAATATTCTGCTCCACCATTGATTTACATCACAGGTACAACAAGCAAAACTAAAGTGAAACTAGCAGATGACCAGCAGCCTTGCCTAGGAAAAAGCCCCCAAAAAAATTTGGAACAAGCAGCTTATGGGTCCCAGCTTCCGGAAACCCCCCAAAATTATCTAAACAAGCAGCCCAAATCCTACATCAACGCATAGTCTTGGAAAATCTGAATCCATCATGTGCACATATAATACTCCAGATATCACTCCCTCGATGGATCGTGTTTGAGCCAAAAAATTATGCCCAAATCCTACATCAATGCATAGTCTCTTCCTTATGGACAAGAGCCAATAAAACAGGGAAACCAGTTGGATGCAAAATATGATAATATCTTACAGATGTCTAAAGTATGCAGGAACAAAAGGACACATGAATGGCTGCTTATGTTGATGGTAGTAAGTTCTAATACTCTAATTTCTCAACAGAAAAAATGAACATTTCATTAGGAATAGAACTATGAACTCTTTTGTCATGAACCAAATTATCTTTGGTTTTAATGCATTTCATCTCATCACCCAAAAATACTGTCAAATAGAATTTTCATGCAATCTGATGAGAAAAAATGCTCGCCAACTTGGGAACTGTCAGAGACTTCAGATCTGACAAATGCCAACATTTTTGCTAAACCTCGGATTTTGTGTGTCGAAAGAACAGGTCCAGAGCAATGTTGCCTGGAAACAGAACCAGAACCTGAATTTATTTTTTTAAAGAACCAGACCAGAACTGGACCTAGGGTACCATTTTTTGTGGAACAGGAATGGAACCAGAACTGGAACCAGAGGTTCTTCACAAAACTCAACAACTGCCCAACACTGGTCCAGATGGGGTTATGTTGTTTGAGGGCATGGCCACAAGGGCAGGAGCTCCCCCCTTCACAAGCCTGAGCACAACATAACCCACTGATGGGACCTGTCCTTCACACTACCAAAAAAAACTGACATAATTTGAATCTGCCACCCTGAAGGTACATTTCAGATTTGTAAGGTCATGAAGAACTGCTCATACCCAAGAACCCATTTTTGTCATCAAATCCTATCGCACCCTATATTGGGCCACAGACAATGTGCACTATGAAAAATGAAGAACCAAGGCAGCCAGAGTATTCAAGCTTCCAGCAGCAGTAAATCTTCCTCATTCATAAATAAATTCAGAAGCTGTGACCAATTTTTTGTTTGAAGATTCAACATCTTCTCATGAGTACCCACTAACTTCATAAAGAACTGCATATGAAAAAAAGTCGCAGTTTAGTATTTGTTTCAGCAAACATGTGGAACACACTTGCATCTCTAGTGAACTTCATATGACTACAACTGAAACTCACCAAACCTCATGACAGAAATTGGCCAAGTTGGGCGCCATGTCCTGGCACTGCAGCAAGCAAAGTGCATGTTCCTGTTCACAATCCTCCATCAAATCCAGAAACATGCTAAGAACATGTGAGTGCGCTTGGCAGAAGATCACTGTGGACAACAGTGTTATGTGCTATTCCTCAGGGAAGCAACTTTGCCCTCTGCACAACCCAGAACAGAAAGCCCTGCCTTAGTATCAAACAATCCCCCTCATCATCTCTCCCTCTCTCTCTCACCATCCCTTCCATATTCAGTGTTGTTTCAGTGACACCCCACATGTATACTATGTGTTGCTCTGAGAGAGGTGGCTTAGCACTTCAAATAACCCAGCAATGCAGTCAGCTGTGTGAGCACCATGGCAACTTTGGTCCAACCGTGGGGAACCTCATAATGGTCAAAGAAGTTTCACAAGCACCATGTTTGCAAAAAGCACATCCTGCCAGAAACACACAGGAGATGACACAACAAGTTCCTTTCCCATATTGCACATATATATCGCTACAGAGTTGCAAAGTAGAACCTGCATTTGAAGAAAATTCTCAGCATTTATCAAACGCTTCCTCAATCTGGTGACCTCATCTTCACAACTGTAGCTTGATACCTTCACATCTGTATCTGCCTCAACCCAAAGCAATCCTTCCATTGACGCAAACATATGCCCTCTCTGTCCAATGCAGCTCATTTCTACAGACCAAATCTGTCTAGATCTTTAAACATGAGACTGCCATGGTGAGCTGTAGGAATTACACACAAGTATCAATTTGTTCACAAGTTAAAAAAAGGCCACTTACAATTCCTGAAAGCAAGATACGTACCATAATAGTAGGTTGACAAGATAGTTATTCGCTCAAGTGGCTGCAAGTAAAAAAAACTGTGTTAGAGGCTTGTCCTCTAATTTACCAGAGAACAAGAGAAAACAAGAAGAGGCTCCAATGTAGTGAAGGGAAGATAAAAAAAGGTTAAGAGCACCTGTGATCAAGCAAAGAACTCACCATCACAAAAATGCCCTCTGTGCGTGTCTGTAATTCCTCAAGCCTTGTGAGTGTCTCATCACCCTTTGTCACCTTCCCAAACACAGCGTACTATATGCATTTCCAATGACCCATCAGATTGTATCAGCAATACAATTATAGCAGAAATATGACTGCCATTGATGATTTTGTGTGGTGATCAATTCATGACTCTCCCTACAGAATCTCTTTAGAAACAGCAAAAAGAAGTGCAACCTGCTCATCAAGATGGGGTGCAGATCCAAGGAGTATGGAGAATGAAGATGTAGCACTATCAGGATCACTGTATCTGCATGCCCAGCAACACATTCATCTTGAGAGTATGAACAATGCCAAGATTGGCCTCACTTGAGGTGAACCAGCACCCACTTCAAGCAAATTAAGGAAGAAGATAACTGAAGAGAGAGAGCAGACGATTAACATTAAGTGCTGAATTGCCATTTACACCTTCTAAGTATTTCTTTAAGAAGTCATTTGATTCATCAAATTTCCACATTTCACAAGAAGGCCTTTGTGGTTCTCGTATGACTCAAACACACGCCAGAATCCAATCCCACAAGGAGGACCAAACACTCCCTGGGACTGAGCTATAATCACATTAGCATCTTGGGATGTCCACACAGTCAGTTGTAAAAACCAGCTTGATCGTGAAAGATGTCAAGAAAAGAAGAAAGTTGCACCTTCCCATGGACAGAATGCCTCGAACATGCTTCACTTTGGAAAACTCCCCAGGAACTGTTTTCTCTCCTTCTGCACGCTGCTCTTCATTTACTGGTGCTTCACGTCCCCCGATCACATCCGCCACCTGTGCCACAAATCCTTTATGCACCTGCCAACTCCATACCATCAGAAATGAAGAAAGGGCCACAAGACATTATTGCTACAGTAAGGTTGTGGCCATAGAACTCATACCACACATGTAAGAAGCATATCAATGGAGGGGCGGAAAAGAGCCATAGGGCCAAGATAAGAGAAAGAAAGGCACTACTGGAGGCAGATAGTTGGAGTGTAGAACACTGTGATGAAAATTTCTCATTTCTTAGTGAACTTTCTCATTTCACCTAGAGAAGCTCTAAACCTATTTGGTCTAAAAACAGCTAATCTCAAGAGGATTGTTTTCTGACAAACAACATAGGCATTTTTGGTAGCTTAGTTCAAGTCTCGCTCCAGAATCAAAGTGACCCACACTTTTGCCCTAAAATAAGTTGGTTGATGTCTTTGCAGGCTCAGATTTTGCAACAAAAATCTGTTGGCCAATTGAACTTCCATCAACAATGCACATCTCCTCTCCAAACACATTCTCAATTCCAACAATGAACATTGAAAACCGCCACTTCCAAGGGTTACCATTTGAGAGCTTATGATTTAAATTGAGAACTGAGAGAATCATCCCTCACTGCCTTCATCAGGTAATTAGACTCAGTTTGTGGTCACAACCTGCTGCCATTTTGTTGGTTGAGCAGCATGCAACAACTGTTGTTTCTCATGAGAATGGAGTTGGAAATCACCCGGAAGAAGTGATTGGAATTGTACGCACCCAAGCGCACCAGTTTGAAAATGTGGTTCACAGTCTTGGGGGCAACCTTGGGGTAGAACCCAAACTCAATATCTCCATACTTTGTCTGCATGAATCAAAAAACAATGCACCACCTCTCAACACACTACAAAAAGCAAACAAACAAACAAACCATCCCTACACAAATTCAACATTGCCACCCATTTTTGTGTTATGCAGGGCCACAAACAAGTGCAAATTGACCAAAACTCTGCAACAAAATGCAGTGTTTCTGCAGGTTTAAATGGACACTGATCATCAATCCATCTTGATGCACTTCAGCTCTTCTCTGAAACCTTGAAAATCTAGGGAAAGTTCAGTTCTAGGGTTACCTCTGAAGGACAAAAAAGACAAGAATTACAGCAGAAATCTGCATGATGTTAAATGGAACTGATGAGTTTCACCATGGAAACACACTTGGAAACTAATTCTTCCTTCTTCCTCATACTACAGACACAATCATCTGTACTACTCTTCTTCCCAGCAATTACATAAACACAGCAAGCCTGCATGCAATTTAGGGTAGAAGACAAACAGACAAACAAACAAATTACATGCACGCAGCTAGCCTGCATGCATTTTAGGGTAGAAAACAAACAGACAAACAAACAAACAAACAAACAAGGTAAGTACCTGGAAGACGACACGGATGGTCCCTAGATGTGGGTCGCGGTCCTCCGTCTCTGCCACAATGGGTGACGCATGCAAGAGTACGAGAAGAGTAGACAAGAAGAAGAAGAAGAAACTGGGCGATGCAACAACAGGCATGGCCATGACAAAGGCAAAATAAGTGACAAGTGAAAGACACAAAGATCTCACAAGCAAACAAACCAACCAACCAACCAACCAAAATGAACAAGCAGAGCAGTCACCAGCGCAAGAGCAGTGCGAAGTCCCAACAAGGGAGGACTCCCAGGGACGCTCTACGAGTACCTACTCCCAAGGACTCCCAGGGGAGAGACTAGGTACCCACCAGGGATTCCCAAGGGAGTTGCAATACCCACGTTTCAAAAAAACCCATCTAAATGGTTTGGATACCTTTAAGTGAAGACCTAGTCCTAAACACAATATGCACATGCAAAATCACTTTGAAATAACCCAACCCTAAATGCAATACTTGCAATTTGGGCCACTCCGAAAGAACACATGTAGGGTTTAAGCTTATTTATATGAAGATCCTACCCTAAATGCAATACTTGCATTTTGGGGCACAGAAAAAATACGCATGTGAGGTTTAAGCATCTTTATACGAAGATCCTACCCTAAATGCAATACTTGCATTTTGGGTCACACCAAAAATACGCATGTGGGGGTTAAACCTTCTTTAAATGAAAATCTTACCCTAAATGTAATACCTACATTTTGGGTCACTCCAAAATAATTAGTTAATTTCAAATTAATATGCTAACAAAGGTGTGTATAGAGGTTGGGTTGTTGATTAGGAGTTCCATGATTCTTACTTTGTTTCATGAATTTGAAAAAAGGTTGTATTATTTGTGGAACAAATAATACAATGACAATTGTGATCAAGCTCATCTTGGTGTAGGAATTTTTCATGAAAAAACTAAACTTACAATCTATAACATGGAATAATTATCTTAAATAGTGATTTCAATAACTTATTAAAACAAAAATATACTTAAATTAATTAATCAAATATCAAATTAATCAATTTGATTTTTAGATCCAATTTTTTATTATCCAAGTAAATAAAGTTAAGCCAAATGATTAGTTAATTATTCCAAATAAATAAATGATTATCTAATTTTTGATAATTATTCATCTAAATTATCTAAAATAATGGTCTATTAATTGTTTAATTATATGACAAAATTTCTTGATAATACATTAATTATCAGAAATATTTTATATTAAAATGGGGGGAAATTTTTTGGTTTAGACATATGTGAAATAATACAATCTCATTCTATATTTTCTTCAAAAAGATTGGGAAAATTAGGTTGGAATTATCACACAAAGGTAAGAAACAAACCTTATGTGAAAACCCAACCCTGAATGCAATACAAAGTTTGTTGAGATCAAAAAATAAAAAGTTCAAGCTTAAAATTTCTTCAAAGATGTTCATTTTTTCTTCCCCCCTTTCAAAGTTGTATACTGATTTCAAAAAACATAAATATAAAGTCTCTAATTTAACAAGATTTTAAACTATGTTAAAAAAAAAATCAAAACACATAAATTTTTACTTTTTCTTTCATGTTTCACATAATAATAAAAATGATCTCTCCCACATATTAATCCTATGTTTGATTGAAATTTTATTATATACTTTTCTGATATATAATAAATAAATTCTTGGTTAAAATAATCATATAGTGGGTCAAAATTATATGAAACCTTAACGTTAAATGCAATAGCCATATTCAAGTTCATTTCAAAATAATCCATAAGTGATTGAAGCAAACCTTATGTGAAAACCCTAAACCCTAAATGCAATACCCGCATGTAATGTCATTTCAAAAAAACAAATAAATGCTCTGGGTACCCAAAATATGTCTTCTTATATACCTAAATTAATTATTATTCTGAATTAATTTTATGACAAAATGTAAGTTTTACAATGAATGAAAAAAACCAGCAACTGTTATGGGACCTATATGCAGGTATTGCAAGAGATGCCAAAAAAACAAGCGGCTATTATGGAAATATATGCGGGTAATGCAAGGAATGTTATAAAAACCCAACGAATACCATGGATCGATATGCGGGTATTGTAACGAATGAAGAATGTCAGCAACTATTTGTGACCCATATGCGAGTATTGCAAGAGATGCCAAAAAAACCAGCGGCTATAATGGGATTTATATGCGGGTATTACATGTTTGAAAATCTCCTTATGAAATTTATAATAGAAAATGATGTAGGTATTATATGTTTAAAATGTGTGTATTGTTTTAAAATTCTTCAAGTGATGTGAGTCCTATTATATTAGATGTAAGTATTGCATAATGTTCATTTTGATCTTTGGTTTGATTCTTACATCTCAAGTACTAAGAAATTTATGACAAAGAAGACATATGCTTAACCATATACCCATAAAACAAGTGTGAGTAGAAGATACTATTATATTGATAAAAGATGTACAAAAATGGGTGCATGAAAAATTACTAAAGAACCCAATG
>Ga0116227_10003081_pt1 | contig 37364 bp, 15 predicted proteins | sample S1TSphgellanicum_FD_89693 | JGI IMG/M metagenome (GOLD analysis project Ga0116227, IMG submission 89693) | Host-associated microbial communities from peat moss isolated from Minnesota, USA - S1T2_Fb - Sphagnum magellanicum MG | ecosystem: Host-associated > Plants > Peat moss > Unclassified...
TAAAAACACATTATCAAAATGTTGATGGTGTTGTTGGTTTCATTAATTTTAAAAATAGAAAAAAAAAAAAAGGGGTAGAACTAAATTTCATACTACAAACCCCCCCCCCCCCCAACCCCCAAAAAAAAAATAAAAAAAAATATAACTTATAAATAAAAGAGATTTAAGCATCCCCATAAGGGAACTAAGTACTAGTCCCATTTATACAAAAGAGAAAAAAAAGGGTGATGAATTTTGAATATCCAATAAACTTACCTTGAAATAATAACCATTCATGAAAATGCTGGAGATCCTGATGTTGTTATCTCCTCCATCCATGTAGAGTTAGTTTAGGGTGATTGTAGTTTCGATGCTTGTGGTGGGGGTGTTTTAGGTGAATTTTTTCAGCCTGGTTTCCTTTATGGAGGTAGAAGCCACATAAATTAATAAACGAAAATTTGCCAAGAAGTTGTCCAGAAAAGAAACACTAGTAGGCTACTCATCAAAATTATGTACTTGGAAAAAACATGTTTCTTTCAGTGTAGGCCAGCATGTGTTCTTTCAGCCAAAATTATGGTCTATAGCCAAATTTCTAATACCCACACAACACTTGCAATTACTCTCAATTTGCAGTAAGGTGCAGAAAGGCGGACCACTGAGCCCATATTTGTTGTGGCTTTCCAATTAATGTAGGCTGTTGGGAATGTTTATATACTATGTTCCTTTGCTGCAACCATGTAAATATGGAAAACATGAGCTGAGAAACCTACAGCATTTTTTAGTTTTTTAAAACTCTATTTGTTATGTTAAAAAAATGGCGAGACCCAGGGGGGGTTTTTTTTCCCAACTTTGTGATGTCAAAAATTTGGCTAATTTTTCCTCCCCCAAAAAAAATCAAAAGATTAGTTGAATTCACACTAGGAAAAAAAAAATTCCCAAAAAAGCTTCGATTTTCTTTATGCAAAAAAAAAAGACCAAATTTGTAGGAAAAAAATCAGGGGCAAGAACCTGACAAAAAGGGTAAGGAAGAAGAAACCCAAGAAGCTAAACCCTTAAAACAACAGAGGCAAAACCAGGTTTAGTGTTTTTTCCCTTTTAGGGCTCCCCATGGTGGGTTCTACACATTTGGGTGTGATCTTTTGTTTGAACTTTGGTCTTTTCTTTTGTCTTCCCCTTGCCGAGTGTTTTAGCTTGATTTGTTTATTTAAAACAGAGTTTAGAAATTTTCATCCTGTTGTGGAATGGTGCTTATAGGCACATTCCTGCAGTGCGTACAAAGGTACTTTGTTTGTGAAGTTCAAGTCTGGTCTGCAGGCCAGCCAGCCCTATTGCAGTAATTATGATGAAGGTGTTTTGGCTGCTAGCTCTTTTGTGTTTCTTTTCTCCACAGGATCAGCAGTCGGGGACTTCCCTTCCACTGTAATTCACGTACATCTCTACTATAGAGCTGCTTTCAACAAGGCTTTCAAAAGTCGCCGCACAAACACTTCAATGGATGCAGTTTCAAAGAAAGGGAAACTCCGATGAAGTGTGTACACATTAATTTATTTATTTATTTTGGGGACCCCCAAAGTGCAATTTACTTTTGCCTTTTTGGGTTCTTTTTTTTCTTCCAAGTGGGTGGGTGGGCTAGCTCTTGGGGGCGGGGGGTGGTTGTCAAAAATAATAATTTCTTGACTTTTTTTCAGAGAAAGGTTTGGAAGCCCATTTTTTGTGTGTTAGGGTTTACCAAGGTTTACCCACTTTGGATTAGGTTGAACTTAGGGCAAGCTCCACAAGGGAGCCACGTAGCATTATTTTTTTTAGCGATCATCCATTGGCCTCCAAACACCATTGGTTCAGCTCATCTTGTACATGAAGCATAATAATGTTATTAAATATGATGCCTTTATATGAAATTGAAGCAAGAATTCACAAATTTTTATGATTTTTTTATTGATTTTTTTATCAATTTTGTCATTTATGACAAAACCTAGTGACCAACTATTGAAGAGTGACGGATCTTAGCTACACAACTTCCATAATTTCAAGATTATATTGAGTTTATTCATGGGACCCTTCTCAAAATTCATAAGCCCTAAAACAATTTGACCCATTAAATCTAATTAAATGGGTGAAAAAATATATGTTGCATGAACAAACTAGTAGAGGACCAATGAGGGTTATTCACATATTTGAACCTCATGGATGCAAGGTCATACCATGATATTAGTATCATCCACCAACTAAACATCCACAAAAACTAGAATCAATTTTTTGTCCACAAAGATGAATATTTCGAATATTTGTCAAATGACACTACCTAGTGGGTGAAGAGATCTTCATAATGCTTCAAATTGAGAAATATGAATTGATGCTTATAACTAATATGGATGCAATTAAGGCATTCAACAACATGCACGTAAATATTTATTTTTTAAGGTTAAGTTTTAAGGTCATGTGATTAGGGTTAAGGTTTAAATTTTTGGGTTAGGTTTTAATATTAGGTATTAAATTTTTGTTTTAGGGTTAGGGTTTAAGGCTAAGTGATTCGGGTTAGGTTTTAAGGTTTTAAAGTGTAAATTTTTCATTTTGTTTCTTACTCGATTGACCTATAGCAAAATGCATGCAAGTTTCAAAATAGGGTGGAATGGGGCATTAGAAGGTTGATGAAACATTTTGATTCCACTAAAAAACAATTAATCATTTGCTCAAAGTAGTTGCACTACTAATTAATTTCTTACACATGCATCACTAGGACTTCACATTTGAAATAATTAATGAACACTTGGATGACCCAATAAAATATGGCTAAGATGCTAATTACTAGCAATAGGTCTAATAAATCTTTAACCCTAGCCTTGAATTTTGTATCTAAAATCATTTCACAATCTCTAACTACCCACAAACTCTATGTATTGAAAGCATTTTCTTTTCTATGCTAACATCTATTTTTGCCCCTAACAAAGCCTCCCAAACATTCACAAAACTTTCAAATTTGTTGTCAATGGTGGCAAGATTTTTGGTTTGTGACATTACCATGTCAATTTTGGTCATTGGTCTATCCAATGGAGTATCTATGGACATGACAACAAACACCAATGATGACTTTAGTGACCCATCAAATTGTGACCTAAAGCTAGGGCTAAAGCTAGGTCTAGGATAATAGTGGGAACTAGGACTCATTTATCATTTATCACGTTATTGTGTCACCATTTGTTGTTTTAGTTGTGCTAAAACCCAATCACTTTGGAACATAGCTCTATCTACTTTGCCTTCATTTGTTGTTTTTATTTTCAATTCTTTCAAAGTATCGTATAGCTTGTCTTCCAAGCTCTCCTCTTGAAAAGTAAAATCCAAGAATTGAACCTTGTAATCATGGTATGCAACTTTCCAACCTAAGGATAAATTGTGTCATAGTTTTCCTTTTCCAATTATAAAACATGAAATGGTGATGGTAAAAGATGGCCATGCAATTTAGGTGAGCAAAATCCACAATCACAAAAAGAAAATCAAGGTTTTATAAATAACATTTGCAACTAAAAATTAATCACAAACAACACATGCAATTGAAATTGCGTAATTGCCTTAGACAAGTTGCAATCAACATGTAGTTGCATGCAACATAAATTATACTTCACATGTATATAAGATATCATTATACATTTTCATCCATTTGTAGTATGGCCAATTATTTGGCAACACATGGCAATTTTAAGCCCATTTCGATATTCATTATTCATTCAATTTAAAGTTGATAACATGTTGACACATGGTGCTTAGGTAGGTAGGGTAAAGCCTAAGTAGGTAGGTTAGGCCTATGTTAAATAGGTAGTTTTGAAATTATTTTATTTTGGGTTTAACCTTTAGAATCAAACCTCTTTGATTGGTTCATTCATTGAATGGCAATTTTTTTTACTACTTCTAGCACAACTACTTATATATTTACACTAGAAAGATGAACGACAAAAGATTTGGTGTTAAACATTATAATTGCAAACATGACCAACCTAGTTACAACCTAATTGCAACTATGACCTTATACCTATACTTATTATTATAGATAATAATTTAGCTAATAGGTTATAATTATAATAATAATATGATAATGATAATAATAATAATTTTTGTTGTTATTGTTAACAATGATTATCACTTATAATAGTTAATAGTGAATTTATTATTATTATATTGCTTAATTTAATTTAACTAAGTATTTTGTTATACTAATTTAGGCTTTGATAACATAAATATAATACCTTAAAGGTTTATCAATTATACTACTTTAGACATATACTAAATACATTACCCTAGATATAAAATGGGTATACTAATTATGCTAGCCCACATGTACATCAATAATTGCATATTAGTTGTAAAGAAAACCATAGAGCTTGAAAAATATAAGGTGCCAATTTTGTAATTACAAGCATGACTAATTTAGTCACAAATGAAAAATAGTTACATGGAATTGCAAAATGATTAATTCCATAATACAATGAATGCACCTTTTAGTTTTATCTTTCCAAGGCAACTTTGTGAACATGTTACTCATTATTAATTCACATTTGTTATCTTAAGTATTCATGAACAATGGATCAACATCAAAATCTTCCATTTTAAAATCTAGAGATAAAAATTATTGACTAAAAACCTAAATTTTATTTTTGGGAAAAACATAAATCCAAAGAAGTTTGTTAAAATAAAATCTAAAAAACAATCCAAATATATTGGTTTGTGGAAACACAATCCAAAAACATAAATCCATAAAAGTTTGTGAAAACAAAATCTAAAAACATAAATCCAAAAAAAATGATAAGGTTTGTCATAAACACAAACATCACCCATCGCTTACATCATCGCTTGCACTAACATAATCGCCTACATCATTGTTTACATCATCATTTGCACCAACATAATCATTTGCATCACTGTTAACTTTTAATTAACTCTTAATTTTTTATTAATTTATTTAATCGATGCACACATGTATTAGGTCCCTAATGGGGTATAGTTTGAATTAACCTTCAGTTAAGTTTTAATTGATTATTGGTTGATTATTAATTAGATCGATGCACACATGGAAGCTTCCATATTGGATCCCCAATGGGGTATAAATAAAAGTAAGACCTCCCATTACTTTCAATCTATTCAACATTGGTTTTGGGTATGTTTTCCTATCATAACCTTTGTTTTCATATGTTATGAAAATAAAGTTCTGTTTGAATCATCTTCTAGCATATATTGTATTTTTGCTTTGCGTTTTTATATTTCCAATCTTGAATTATATTTAAGCTTGCATTTCTTTTGATTTTTTTTCCTTGTTATGTCTTTGGTTTAGTTCTTGTTCTTGTAGTTTTTCGTGCCCGTGACAAGGTTTACAATTCAAAATAAATACATGGCTTAGGGTTTAAGGGGTTAAAGTCCAATAGAAGCTTCAAATAAAAGGCAGGTGTCAAGCATAAGAAAAAAATATTATATTATATGAACCTGAAAAACAAAGGATTCAACAATGAACAAGAATTGAATGATTTTATCATTTGAATAATACATAAAGCAAATTAGGCATGACATGAATTAAAAATATAAGGCCACAATTGACATTAAAAAATTAAAAAGTGATGCCTATTCAATCTTTTCTTATATTATTCAATAAAACATTTAAAAGTCATCAACCTTTTCAAGAATTCCATCAATTAAATTTTCTACAAGTTTTTACTAAATAACCTTTTAGAGATTTTTAATGATCCCATCTTTTAGAAGTTTTTATCAAAGTTTTTAAAAGTTTCTTCTAACTACATTTTTAAAAAATCTATCAATTATTTTTCTAAAAAAATTTATAAATTTTTTTACTAATTTTACATCTTGTAAAAAAAATTAAACATTTTTTTAAAATCTTTTAAAAATCTTTCAAGCATATTCTTTGAAATGTTTTTGGGAAACTCTTAAAACCTTCTAAACATATTTTTCAAAGATATTTTTGAGAACTTCAAAAAAATTCTAAGCATATTTCTCAAGGTTCTTTCTAAAAACTACTCATAGATCTTTTCAAAATTTTCTAAAAAATTGTAAATATATTTCTCAAAGGTTTTTTAATAAATTTAATGACCCCAAATTCAACAAAAACGTCAAGAGAGGGAGGGAAAAGGCCACCAAATTCAAAGCAACCAAATTGAAAACAAGGGGGAAAAAAAATTTAACTCACAAAACACCCACATTGTGATGAATACAAAATTGAACCCATCATTAAAATAAACACAAAAATGCACATTTTTACAATTTCAAAATGTGCTATCAAAATGCATCCCAATGTGTTATCACAAAAGTTTACCTAGGATATAAACAATTACAAGAATAATCTAATGATTAAAAAATTAACTTTTAGGAGGTAGGATTTAGGTTAGTACATTGTCACAAGCACTCAAGCTCAATCTCAAACCACTATTGGATGGACTATTTTCTTTTTTGGGGGAAGGTGGGGGTGTTGGATTTTTGTTGTTTCCAATGGGTTCCATGAAGTTCCCAATGTGATCCTCAACATGTTTTCAATAGCTACGCACATTAACCCACATCCTTTGCCTTAAGTTCTACTCTTATAACCCTTACAACCAGCCCAAAGGACGAGATTACGACATACCCTAGCCTATGGTCAGTGTCTTCTTTAAATAATCTTTAAAGTCATAAAATGAAAATTTCTAAAATGTTCAGATGGAGATGACCAAATTTGTGAACACAACAAAGTTACCTTACCCTAAGGTTAGACCTTAGTTTCGTCATTAAATAATCGTCAAAATAGTGAAATGAAAATTTTTGAAAATATGAAGTTGACATGTTGAAAATCATCATAATTATCATAGATTACATTCTGAATAATTTCACTACTCATATCACAACATTATAGTAGATGATGGAGAAATATATAATTTCAAAATTAAAAAATGAATTGAGTTTTTGAAAAAAATTAATTATTTGTTTTGTTGGAAACAAGGTGCAATCTAGAAGTTGAGGTGACAACAGTACAAAGAGAAAGGACTCGGCTCAAACTCAGAAATGTGCCAATTTTAGTGCAATTTCAAATTTCGACCTGAGTTTTTATTTGTGTGCTTCATCAAAGGTTCTTCAACTGCAACCTAAGGGAGTTGAGAAAGCCATGTGTTGAGAGAACTGAGAACAATCTTCATGTGTGAGTTGAGGGAGCCAAGAAAGATGAGTGCTTAGAGATGAGTCAAAAAGTCAAATGTTTAGTTACTAATGTGTAAGTTGAAATAATCTTTTGAACTATGCAACATGAACGTCTAACCTAAGAAAATCAAGAGATAGGAGAGAAAGGAAACTAAACAAAGCTCAAAACTTTTTAGCTTTCAACCTCTTTTTGAGCAATTGGCAATTGCTGTGTGAGCATGGTGTGGAGTGAACAATGTAAGTGGTGTGAGGAAGGGTGGTGTGAACAGGGCATGCATTAGGGTTGTGATGATGAATTCTGGGAGGTGTCTATGTTCAGTGATGAAGAAAGCAAAATTTGCAAGTCTTCGCAAAAGCTTCAAAGTGTGTGGTGATGAAACAAACCTTACCCCAAAACATTAACCTAGACTTATGCTTGGGAAAAGAGTGTAGGGTGTTGCCTCTTCTTCCAAATTGCATTATAATTATGCATATTTTCATGTGCTTGCCAAAGACCCCTTTCATGCTTTGGTGTTATTGGCGAGTAAATAGGTATTGGTCTAAAAAGACTCGGGCACCTTGGGTGCATGCTGCTTCACCTCATTGGTTACAACAAAAATAAATTATGTGTAATTTTTGCCGTTTTTGGCCTAATATAAAATAAATTATTTGTGTTTTTTTCCATTTTTGGTTTAAATTAATGGCAGAACCATGAACTATGGGCATATATTTCAAAACTTCAATTAATTTGTTGGGCGGATGGGGGTGTGCACTTCAAAGTTTGTAATGGTCTCCATAATACCTTGTCCCTGTTTTTCTAATGGGACAAATGTTGTTGGGGAAAAACCTAAAATTAACTTACAGTAATTTCACTTTAATTATGGGCATTACTAAGCCCAACTGTAATTCCATGGCCACACCTTATACACCTATACACTTGCTTTGATTTTTAAACCTTGTCTATATATGTAACTTGATGTAGTTAAACAATTACATGTGTAATTGTTTAATGGGTAAGTTTGGTGATTTACTTGATAATAGGATTTCATAATTTAATTTGGTCATGGTGCAGCAACTTTCACATATTAATTTATGTGAAAGTCATGTGAAATCACATGGGGAGCCATGTGTTTAGTTTCCTTTTGAATATTTTATGTGAAATCACATGGGGAGCCATGTGTTTAGTTTCCTTTTGAATATTTTATTTGAAATCACACAGGGAGCCATGTGATGTATAAACCTTAGGAAATTTCTTATTTAGTTTCTTTTTGGATAGTAAGTGCGCGTTTGTTACCTTTGGAAACACCTTCACTTGATACAATGAAGTTGTTGTATGAATGTAAAGTTTCATGGAATAAAATTGTGAAGGGAATCGAGATTGTAGTTTTGAAAGGTTTTGATGTTGTTTATGTGTAGTTCATGGTAGGAGAATGGTGTGACATACTAGTTATACATAGACAATAGAAAGGTGAGAAAATATTTCTACAACCAAAAACATAGATTTCCATAGTTATGTAATAAGCATACATAGTTTCGGTCCTAAACTTGTTTGTGACTTACATATGCAAAAAGGATTGGGTATAGTATTAGGTCCACTTTAGATGAAGGTCTAGGGTCCAATTTCCTAGGAACCAATTTGGATTGATTTGAAGCAAATTGAATCCTTGAGTTGGACTTTACCTTGGTCCTTAGCTTAATTTTTGGTCCTCCAAGTCAGGACGAGCTCTCCTTTCAACACTGTTTTTTGGTCCAAACCAGTTGATTTTCCCTCCAAAATAGATGCCATGTAAGTTTAACCTCAATTTGCCACTTTTTGGTCTTGGACCCCATTTTAAAAACCTTGGGACCAATTAAAAAAGTTTCGACCAATAAGATTGTTTGAATTCATTGGTCCTTCGACCTTGGACCCTCGTATAAAGTGTATTAATATAAAGAGGGTGTTGAATAGGTGTGTGTGTAAGTGTGAAGAAAAAATTGTTATGGTCAATGAAATTGGTGGATTTGGTGGTCTGAATTTTTTTTCTTAGTTATCTTGAGTGACTTATCACTTAAATGTGTGATAGAGTTTGGTACTTTTGTGAGAATTTTAGAGGAGCAATGGAAATTGTAGAAAGGACTCATTATTTTCAATGTTTAGTAGAATAGGGTTGTTTGTAGGCTTGAAATTTTTATTTTTCCAAGCCAATGGGATTGTTAGTTTTGGTGGAATTTGTTTTATTAGTTATTTTGAGTGAACTAATAGTGGAATGTGTAATAACTATTTACAAATAAGGTTTCTACACACAAAGGTATTTGTGCACTTTGTTTTGGTGGAGTTGAAAGGCATGTTATCCAGTGTGTTTTTTCTTGTGTTGTTTAGGGGGAGTTTTTGAAAATGATTAATTGTCAGAACAAGCATTCCATTTTTTAAATAGCCCCACTTTTTCTTTTTTTTTTAACTTGTGACACTCGCCAAGTTGCTCAGGGAAGAAAAAAATAAAATTGGAACAGATCTTTACACTTGGTAAAGCCCATGGCCTTAAACTTTACCCTAGATTAACCTTGAAGTGCATATAGGAATCGCCCCTTAGCCCAATTTGCCCTATAGGAAAAGGGCCCAATAAAAGTGAAAAGGAAATCACACAAGTGAAATTTGTGGCATAATTCCATTGTCATGAAAAGTGTATCAACCACATCAATGGTGTATCAATGGATGGTCATGCCAAGATGTTATTGCCATCAACATCTTTTTTGCGGTGAATTTTTTGCATTGTGGCTATCCAAAAAAAATTGAACTTTTTTGGAAACTTTTTAGAAAATATATAAATTCAAAAAAATGCTAAAATTGAAAAACCACAAAATTGACTAAAAAAAAATTAAAAAATCCCTAATTGCCCTTTGGTGCTTATGGCCAAGTAGTTGTGCATTTAACTGTACCATGCCATGATCATGGTGCATCCCATTAAGTTAAAGGGGCTTGTGAAGGGTTGAACATTTGAAGAATGCTTTCAACCTTGCATAATAAGCTAGAATAAGAAGGGGGCATGATGAAGGCAAAGTCAAAGGCAGTAGGTGCCTGAACAATAGCTACAAGTTGCTTGAAGGTGAAGGTGGGAGGCAAGTGCAACACATAATTATTTCTTATTTCCAAAGGCTAGTTGATTGAACATGTCAAGTGAATTTGAGGAGGGGTTTGTCAAGAAAACCTTATGCAACCAATTTCCACCCATGACTTTGTGTAACCAATCATACTCAATTTCACTTCCGACTATTCTATCTTCTGTTCCATCAAGTATCCTTGATAATTGTTTCATGTGAAGCATGATGCCCATTTAAAATTTCAACAATGTGAAGTATTGTCCATTGAATTTTTCCACTTGCATTAAATCCCTTGTGAGATCATTTCTAAATGCTGCACTTGATGTTACACTACCTTTTGAATGAAAGTTGTACTATTTCTTCTATTTACATATGTTGTGCAACTACAAATTAATACCAAAAGTTTTTGTGCATAAAAATTCACTTTTTATAATCTACCTTTGTTTATGGAAGTAGAATGAAATGTGTGGGCCCATAACCTATAGAAATTATTTGGACAAAGTAGAAAAACAAAGTTAGAAATAAGTATGTAGAATAATAAAGAACTTTAAAGCAAAGTGTAGTTGCCACCAAACTTTATTGTAGAAGAAAAAAAATGTGCACATGTAATTTGATACTACCAAAAATAACCTACCCTAACAACCGACCTACCTACCTACCTACCTATGACATACCTTACTAGTACCATACCTAATCTAACTACCTAGTTAATTTCAATTGCATAATGAATGGACTTTGAAATGGAAGAATCATAATTTAACATGTTTGAATTTGTCAACAATTTATATATATATATATATTTTAAAACTCAAAACTCATTCTAACATTTATAAAATATATTGATTTTGTTCAATAGATCTTTGAATAGGCTACAACATTATGCGTTTATTTGTTTCATTTGAATAGAATTTGAAATATAAAAGTTATGTCAATTTTGGGATTTCCTAAAGATTTCATAATTAACAAGATTAAACAAAATGTTGCACATGTTTTTATTTACAAATGGTTGTGTTTACCAAGTGGTTGTAAAGGCATTGGGATGCTTCCATAAAAATTCTAGGTTCAAACTCAAGCAAATCACTTATATGAATTTTATATACTTGGTGATGTATATGGTGTACATGTGCATTGTAAACCCATAGTTGTAGGTAGGTAGGTAGCTACCTACCTTTTTACCACATAAATCAACATTGACATGTGGCAACATATGAATGTTGCCACTTGTCAAATAAATGGCTAGTAAAAAATGATTGATGTTTGATTGGCCATATCAAATGGGGAATTTGATATATTGACTAGTAAAAAAAACCATTAGTCAAAAGTGTCACTCTAGGCTTGATAAAAAAGGCCACATGTAGTCACATTGGACAATGTTAAAAATGACTTGTCCAAAATGACTAGATAACCTTTTTGATGGTTGTCACTTTTGAGTCCTTTTTTTACCAAATTTTCTAATCAATTAAACCTTGATCTATTGTAGTGATGTTTTTAGCTCATGAGCTTGTTAGTTAGGTAGTTTCACATGTATGCCTTGAATGTGCAATGTTTACAAATTGTTTTAGGGGGATCAACATTCTTGGCTTTTAACATAATTGTTGAAAGTTGGGACAAGCCCTCAAACACCACTTTCATTCCCTTGCATACTATCATTTGGACCTTGCATGTCACTTGGTAGGGTGGTTCCACCACAAGTGAATTGTGCAAATCTTAACCTCCCATAATCCCAATCACTGGGGCATTGAGCCTCTGAACAATTGTTCAAATAGCACCATCCCCCCACTATTTTTGACATTCCCTTTTCCTCCATTTTACTCCTTGAACTTTCTACCTTGCTTGTTCCTCTTTTGGTTCTTCCTATATTTTTCAATGATTGGACCATTGGAGTGTTTTGGCATGGGTTAGTTTAGGGCTATTTGGTAATGTGGGGCTGGTCATTTCAAGAGTTCAGGGCACATGACTCACTCCCTTTTTTGAAGATGGTGCCTAAAAGCCATGGTTTTTCACATAAGGTTCAATTTGGGGAGATTGGTACTTCTTGGTATGTTCATGTTAATTGAGTTGCATCTAGGGACCTCCACCCTATTGCTTTGGTTTGTGATTCAAGGCCATCACCTTTTGCTCACTATTGTGAAGCCATCATTGTCAACATTTGAGTTGGGTTTTTGAGACATGTTTGGACCTAGTAGATCACCTCCCCTTTTCCCACATCTCAAGGGCGTGCTTATATTGACTCCTTCCTTCCCTCTATATTATTTCCATCCTTCTAGGGTTCCTTGTCTACCTTGTTTTCATTTAAATTAAACATGATTTCCTTAGCTATATGTTAGCTTCTTACTACAAATAAAATGCCACATACCAATGCAAAATTGGCAGTGTATTGGGTACCTCCCATAGTTGATTAATATTGATAATATGATTCTTTCTTCATCCTTGATGAACAAATGTGCCACCCAACCTTGGTTTAGATCAAGAGCTACACAAAATCTTGCGTTTCTTCTTTTTTCATTGTTTATGTCAACACCCAACACCTTCTCAAGTTGTGAAGTGATTTTCATCCCCAACGATTGAAGTTTTAAAGGCAAGATATGCAAGGAAGCCCACACTAATAACTTTAGTCCCAAAAACCTATTTGGGTTAAAGAGTGGGACCCAAAGTTTTTGATAAATAACAATTTTCCATGGGAACTTGTGTGGGGTGAACAACAAAAATTTCTTTGTGGTTTTTGGGTTTGATTTTGAAAGATGTCGTGGTTTTTGGGTTTTTGGGTTTGATGTCATGAAGAAGTATAATCCTTGGCTTGCATCCATTTTGAAATGGATGTCCTTTATTGTAATCTCCTTATTTAAGAGGTGGATCCGATTAGTATTGTGGCTCATTAAAACTTCATTGCCAATGAAATTGACAATCACTATGTGCTACGACTGAAAATTGATTTCCTACTTTAGTTGAACACAAAATCACAAACTACTTCACTAATTTCTTTTATCAATAAACCTTTTGTGGTTTCAAAACATACCAAGGGGTGTTTGCACATTACGGTGACCTTATATGGACATCACATTGGCAATTTTTCTTATATTCTTTAGATATAAAAATAAAATAAAATAAAATAAAATCCATCAAAATAATAAAAGAAAGGACTCACTTATTTAAAGCTATCATAATCAACCTTTCAAAAATGAAAAAATAAAATCAAAATCGTGGATAGCCAATAAGTAATGGACTTTTGAATTTTACCCACCATTTTTGTCACACTTGCAAAATTCATGGATATGGACTTTTATTTTACAATGTGTTAATCTTATGTGTTTGAAACTTTGGGACATTGTATGAATTATGTTTAATAATTCCTTGAATGAATGGAATGTGATTTTAATTTTTATATTATGGACTTTTTAAAATTCCAAAAATTGTAATTATTTAAAGTTATTTTAAAGCATTTTAAAATAATTTCTTTTGAGATATATTTTATATTTTTTATAGCATCATAATTTGAAATTGGAAATGGAAATTTTAAAAAATTTTCAATATCATCTAAATATTCATATTTTAAACCAATTTTCAATTACACTAAAAAGCGACATTGAAAAGGGATTCTAATCTGCCGAAATTGTGACAACCTAATGTGTTTTTGCCCCAAAAGGGTATAATCATTCACCTCTAGACAATATGGGTTGATATTTCCCAACTTCATTGATCGTGCTTTGAACATTTCCATCAACATGTTGACATCTTCCATGTTATCATCTCCATTGGAATGTAGTCGACTAGGTTCCATTTGTTGCATGTTAGGGTTTGTGTCATGAGCAAGCTTTATTCAACACTTGAACACCTCCTTGAAGGTCACTATTACTGTTCATTATTGGTCACCACTACTATTTATTACGTAAGTATATGGTTTGCACATAGGCTTGGGCTAATTTTATTACATGTTTATTGACAACCTTACATGATGTTAAAAGGTAGGTAGTAACAAAAACAACTAACCATTAGCTTGGGAACTAAAACTCAACAAAATTTTTTTTCCTGACCACTCACCATCCATCCTTCATGGTGTGCTAGTTCATTTTAGCCTGGCAAGGGTGACCTCCATGTCAAGTTCATGACGTAAGAATGAGAGGAATTGCATGGGGAAATTGTTTTTTTAACCCATCTAATTTTCTGTCGCAACCATCGCCTTGGCTTGCAACCAAGGCAAGGGCTTACAAGATTGCAGGCCAAAAGGGAAGCCCGGGAGTGAAGGAAAGTGTGAGGGAATGAACCCTCACACTCCCAAAGGAGCTTCCACTTTGGGAGTTGGAGTCTCGGTAGACTCCCAAATGTTCAGAGAGCAATTGCAAGGGCCAAAACCCAATGGCTTGAAGATTTTTTTATACCAATGGAAAGCTATTGAAATGTAGATGTTTAAAATGGGCTCGCATCACCCATTTGGACATCTGAAACACAAGTTATGGCCAAAAGAAGGGCGAGGAGTCAAATTGGCAATTTGACTCCCGACCACTAAAACTTGGGAATCGACCCGATTTCCTTGTGTGTAGGTGGCGTGCCACATACCGTTGGAAAGCTCTTAACAAGAACTACAACTTTGTTTCAAACCTCATTTCAATCGGAGGTTTGCACACAAAGTTATGGGGCCCCAAAGTTGCAAGAGTCTCAACTTTGACAAAAAAACCATTTGAATGTAGGCCTCGTGGAGAGGCACAAAGTATATTATAAGGGGGAAGGTGGTGGCTTCCCCCAAGTCCGAGCCGTGGTGAGTCTTGTGAGTCTTAGTTGCCCGTGGTTCGTCTTAGCACCAAAAGTGCTCCAATTATGCACTAACCACCTTGTGTTGGTTTTGTGCAGGTCCGTGTGAGTAGTTGATGCTTGTCACTCTTTTTAGTCCCATCTCGGAGCTCCAACACGACCTCTACCCCTTCAAAGTGTTGTGAGCCAAGGAGTGTGCCTCGACTCTTTGCTTTTCCATTGTTTTCAGTTTGGACTCACATTTGAGTCCATTAAGGAGCTTGGGGGTGCGTCATTTTCTTTTTCCTTCTTTCAAAAATATTCATTTTTCTAGAAAGCCTTTTGTCCCTTTTAAGACTAAATAGCATGCCCAACGATAACCTTCTATCAATATTTAACACATCTAATGTGTATTGTTATGTTTTTCCCCCATCCTCACCCATAAACCTGAAAATAGGGATTATACAAAGTGGGAGACTAAATAACTTTCATCACCAAACATAATTGTTGGCCAATGAGAAATAATCATTTATTGCTAAAAGACAATTATTTCCTGTAATACATGTGTTCATCCAGGCCATTATGAAAGTATGTACATTTTACAGCCCAAAAAGGATTCACAATGTTTTTATGTAAATCTTCATAAAAAAATAGTATTGAAGCTAATTTAGTGCTTCCATTGGGCATCCTTTAATGCTTGTGTTAGTTGGTTTGCAACAATTTTTTGCAATTTGTTCAAATTTCTAGCAACAAAATCCACTAAAAAATGAATATCTCCCACACCTTAATTCTGAAATAAACTCTATTAAATCTAACTCACTGAGGGCTTTCCAACAACACCAACACCCCCAAATTCCAATATAGTTTTTAATTTCAATTTTATTTAGTTTTGAATGAGAAAATGATTCAATAATCAATAGCTTTCACACCATAGTTCCAAATAGTCTCAAACCAAGGGAGTGCACCCCTACTCATCAAAAGTTTGTTGAAATGAACTGGAGCATTTTATATCACTTCCTCCTAGCTTTTTTACTTTTGATTTGAATTTTTTATTTTGGGCACACCAATGGGATCTAGATCATTCATTGAGTTGTTTGTGATTAAGGTTCTTCATTAGGATCTTGAGATGATATATAATCTCCCTATGCTTGAAGATTTTCAAGCAACTTTTGCGATGTTCTCATTGTATTATGCCCAACACCTTGGTTACTTGTTTCGAACAATGTTTCCATTTCTAGTTATTTTGCAACATTATGTTAAATTCGATATTCGTATCATGGTTACATTGAAGAAGTTACTTGGTGTGGGATCTTTTGGTGGTTTTATCGGTCACTTAACTCATCGTTAAGCCATTTTTCCTACTTTTTCAAACAGGTTTAGCATCCTTTCAATAGTTTGAATTGTTGCCCCCACATTCTTGGGATGTTAAGCATTGATCACTCTTGCACTTGTCACTCATTTCCAACAAGATGATCACCCTTTTCTTCTAGATGTAATAACACATGTTGAGATTGACATTTCCCCGTTCTAGATGGCATTACGAGATATTAAGCCCTATTACCTTAGGTTGTTCACTTTTAAGTTTCACCCTTTGAAAACCTAGTGGTTTAGTCTTATCCCTAGTTGCAGACTTCTTTGGTAGATCACCTACACGAATAGAAATTTGTTTTGCTTATAATAGACACTCTTTCAGACATCATGTGAGCACATTTCCACTCATGTGCGGGTCTAGGGGTAGGCATTTGGTTATTAGGTTGACTTACCACACTTGCATTTTGTTTGTTTTTAGCCCATTTTCTTATAGCACTACATAGCCATCTTAGCTTGCCACATCCTATGGTTGCCCATCTTTCACGGTGTTAGTGTGGTCATACCATTGATGATCTAGGTACCCATTTGCTTTAGTGTGCCTATGGGAATAAACATACAATAGCCCATGATACATTTCAAAATACTATCACAACTATTGCTTTGGAGAGTGGAGCACATGTTCACAATATCTCCAACCTTTTCCCTTGCCACACCCGATAGACAAATGGATATCCCTATCACCAAAAATAGCTTTCAGACCTTGATGGACATCATCATTGATGACTCAATTCACATAGATATGGTGCAACAAACATCAATGATGACAACACATGCAGTGATGATGGTTGTTCAGGAGAAAACACGACCATATGTTAAGCAAACACTAGGCGATGATTTCATTCGCCTTGCTATTGAGACACATGGGTGTTTTCATTATTGTTTTGACCACTTGTGCATAGACCACTATCGCGCATCATCAATGTTCTTTTTTAGTCCCCTCGATGTTTGTTTTCTTATTATCGATTGTGCATGTCCATAGCCTTGCAACATGCACAAGCCATAACGATTCTTCAATGAGCTATTGAACTTGGTTGAGGTTCCTCATCTTTTCCACACATCATAGTTAGTGCACCGTTGTCACTAGCCAATTTGTGGCAAATGACAACTCTTCCATCTTAAATCTTCTTTGTTATGGTTGATTATCATTTCGTAGCCATGAGTCCTCTTTGCATTGGGTCTTTATTTGATTTTTGTCGATTGTTTGCTTTTGTTTTTTCTTTGGGTTGTGTCTACTTGTGTTCTCATTTGCCTTATACTTTTGATGGGAACCATCCCATCCTTGATTTTTTATTTACACGATTTGTCTTCTTTTTCCAAAGATACAAAGAATGTGACATGAAGTGCCAGGTTTGGGAGATCTCAGCATGACGAACAAAACAAACAACCTTGCTTTATAGATAGATAACCATGGAGCAGAATCTTTGTGAAAACAAAAAAATTATCTGAGACAGGGTATCAAATAATTGGAATTTGAAAAAAAAACTCAGACACCCCTAATCAACTTCCTTACTTAAGCAATGACTCCAATTATCAATTTTTTAAAAATATTTTTGTATAATACCGAACTATTAAGCACAAAGGTCAGTTTTGAAATACCTGAGCTGATATGAAACTTGAAAACCACCTAGTATATTGCTAAGGTAGGGTTTTGGAGGTAAAACTTTTCCCCCAAAAATAATCTTCATTCCTTACACAATCCTCAATATTGTCAACTCACACCAATAAAATCAAGCTAAAAGAAGTTGAAATTGGACTTGAAATCAGAGAAGTGTGACCGAATGGAATATGATGGCTCAAAGGTTTAAGTATTTAACCCCTAAGCATCAGAGAATTTAGAAATACGCTACTGAAAAGCGGACCAAATTGGTCCTCCCCGATGTTTAGGGGTTAAGAATTCAAGAACTTGTTGAACAAAACATGAAAGGTTATGGGTTGATTTTTTGGTTTTTATTGATGCAAACATGTGACCCAGAAGGGTTTTATCAGAGCTTTACAGAATATAATAAACCAAGCAGGTAAGGTCTCTCTGTCTGGTTAAACCTTGTTAATCATGTGGCCATTTTCTCAATAACCAGCCAACACCCAAACCATTGTCATCTGTGCCAGTAGACATTCCCAACTGAAATGTCACTATGGGAACACACTAGACATCATTAAAGAGTTAAAATTTATGTCATTTCCATTTTCTCCCTTGGGAACATTTTCTGGCAACTTGTACATTATTATGTAATTCTGTTGTTTTCTTTCTCTATTCATGTGAAAAATACTTTATATATATATATATATATATATATATATATATATATATATATATATATATTTGTTGGCTCTGACTAGAGGAGCATAGAGACCAAGTCTATGCAAGTATAGATGGGGCTTTCAGTGTGCATTCATGTCAATGAAGTCTAGAACTCTTTCTCTTTTTATTGATAACTTTGGCAACAGTCTCAACCCTAACTACCAGTCCTCATCTTTTCTTTTCTTTTGGAGCCCACTCTTCATCTGATAAATTAATATTTCTTTGAAATTTCATAAAAAGTTGACTAAAATCTTTTTGTTGAACAAAGGAAAGGGTCAATCTTTTTCCTTGAAAGTTATAACACTACAGACAGGGTTATGTAGTATTAGTCTACTACTGTAGTACCTTTTCAGGCACTCAGGTGCCCATTAATTATTTTATTTTTCAAAACTCCACTTCCATGGCCAAGAAGGTAATTTACAGAATTTTGATAATAAATCTAGCCAACTTCTTTGACAGGTTTCTCTGGACTTTAGACCACCAACATAGTAGGAGACTTTTAACAATATTTTCTACGACTTCTTCTTTGCAAAAGATGGGGGAGAGATAATATTTCACCAAATTATAGCATAAAAAAATGTTGTCAATTATTGCATACCATATTGAGCTTGTCTAAAGCAAGCAGCATCAAGTTTTCCACCAAGTTTTCTTTTAAAAATTTCCCTCTACTGTAATTTCTTTAAAATTTTCCATTTCAAACAGATAATTTCCAAAAAAATTCAAAATTTCCAAAATAATTTAATTCCCATTGAAATTGAAAAGATAATATACACAGGGTGTTGAATAGGCTTGTGTGTAGGTGTGAAGAAAAAATGTTATGGCCAATGAAATTGGTGGATTTGGCAGTCTAAACTTTTTTCTTTGGTTATCTTGAATGAACTAATAGTTAAATGTGCAATAGGGTTTAATAGTTTTGTCAGGATTTTAGAGAACCAATGGAAATGGTAGAAAGAAACCATGGTTTTCAACATTCAGTAAATAGGGTTGTGATATAGGCCTGAAGATTTTTTTTGTTCAGGCCAATGGGATTCCTGGATTTGGTGGTCTGAATACGTTTTTGTAGTTATCTTGAGTGAACCAAATAGTTCATGTGTAATTAGGTATTTATAGACATGGTTCTTGCACATTACATGTGCACTTTGTTGGCCTTGCCGACCAAGGCAAGGATATTGTGTTTAGATTCATTATAGAGTATAGAAGCTTAGGGGGTTTTGCCCCCTAGGTAATAGCCTGGTCTATTTTTATATGAGGATTTTTCAAAGATGATATTTTGGCTTGTGTTGGAACTTGAGATTAGTTATAGAGTTATAATATCTTGAAGGATTTGGTTTCTTTTCGAGGATTTTTTGAAGATTATTTTTTTGCATGGTGAAATATTTGAGTTTCCATAATTCTTCTTTTGAATCAAGATACTTTTTTAATGTAAATGGGAAGGCCACAGTGTGACACAACCCTTGTTTACATTTAGTCTGATGAAAGAATTCAGCAGTTCCTCGTAATGCACTGGAAGCTGTCCTTGAATCTCCATTAGGTACCCATTTCTCGTTCACATGACAACAACTACATCAAAGCATTTGTGTCCAATTCCATGTGAGATTTGAAGTGGCTCTAACTGGCGTTTTTTTTCTGAAAATCCTTCTTGCAAGAATTACAAGCATTTTCTGCAAAAATATCATGAGGTTTGGCCAATTGATATGCCGTTGCTAGCTTCAACCATAATATTTCATGTTTCAATCAAAGAACCCACTTCACAAAATAGACTTCACTTCTTCCAATGCAGCACTTAGCTGGTCGATCATGCAACCTCTTATGTTTACCAGCTCAAATGCCCAACTCCAGAGTTCATATGGGTTCTTTAGCCACAGCCCATGATTGCTCCACAACTGACTACAAGTTTTGGCTCCCTCTCATTTTACTTACCCATGGCGTTACCCTGCCTGGTTTGACCACAAGCTCGCTAGGAGCTGAAATCAGCCAAACCCTGCACACCCCTTGGCATTAACGGCTGTTAGGTCTTAGATACAACATACATTACATAATTGGCAAGGACTGCAGATTGGGTCTACAAAATTGGCACCCACTCTGAACTGAAGATTCAGCCCAAGAAGTAGTCTCTCCTCATCCTTTGACTACTTCAAGAGCTGCAATTAGTGACTCAACCAAGAGTGTTTTTGTTTGTTTGGGAAGATGCAAAGAAAACCTTAGAGACAACAGTAGAGGAAGAAACTACAGCTTGAGGATTCACCAGCAATTGATACACCTTTATTCCAGGCGTTCTTCAGTAAGTTGCAAGATGCATGAGTTTGTATAGCATCTCCATCAAGCATCAAGACTTGATGTCAATTCACTGCTCCCCAAGCAGATCTGTGATATCCAACACCCGAAATCATCCATGATCTCATTCATACAACACTACACAAACTTTAGAGCTCACTACAATACTCAGCTCTGTAATATCACACTCCAAACTGCGAACTGAACACTAGTTGCACTTGCTCACTATCTACTTATCACAAAGAGTTTAGGACCCACTAGTAGTTTAGTCACTTAAACCCTAAACTAGGACTAAACCCTAAACCAAAGCTTCAGACAACAGAAACCCCCATGGGTTTTGGAATTCAATCACCCAAGGAGTTGTACATGTGTCCCACATTGATATGGTCGACACCAAGCATAGAACTTTATAACAGTAACAGACAAGGTAAGGTAGAAGCACCTCAAACCGTCACAGTAAGCAATCTGGCAGGAGAAACTCTCTGTTTTATCTTGCATTTTATTTTTTGGGCACTTGCAAGAAGATTGAAAACCTGCTCCAACTGAAATTGTAATGCTTACTTTTACCAATTATGCACAAGTGGAGACAGGGACATCAGAAATCAAAGCAATGAGAGAGTACATGCTAAAGACGGGTTTTCCTCCATTCAACACCACTGTGATGTTAGGTATTATATATCATATCAAAACACCTAACATCAAAAAATTCACCATCCATTCACATGTGGTGAGCACATTTTCCAAGTAATCAAAATGATCTCCACCAGACATTATCAAAGCCTCAAGATTCTGAGGGTTCACAGGAGACACCATGAGAGCTTTGGAAATCCTTAGACATGCATGAAGGCGTTTCACTTGTGGAAGAAAAAAAGCATATTGTGCATCAAGCAAAACAAGAGGTACCAGTTGAGTTGTTGTGAGAAAAGGTGATCAAAACTATCAAGTGGACTACATGACATGCAAAAGACCCACATGGTTCCCCCAAAACAAAATTTGTGTTTCTTTCCTTTTGAATTTCCTCATTTGATTTAAAAGAAATATGTTGAAGTTTGCAACCTAATTTCAACCCTGAAGTTAATACAATAATAGATGGACTGTGATGAACTCTTATCCAAATGTTGTTGATGTGTACCCCAACTGTCCTAAAAATAAAACTCTTCATGATCTTGAACAAAATGACATGTGGGATGAACAAACACTACATCATGAAATTTGGATGGTTTTTAATGGATGAATTAAACTTTGTATGAACTGTTTAATGGATGTCTAATGCAATAGAACTCTGGACAAAATATTCCATGGATGAAGTTTCATCTTGAAATCTCATGAAGGTCCATTCAATTGTTTCATTCATCAAAAGAGCCCTGTCATATTAGTTGAGCAAAAACTATATTCGATAATTATTTCTTGCCAACTAGTGTTAAGTGGGTATAGGCTTTTGAACATACCAGCTGGTACCCGTATATAATTTTCTGATACCCACTGGATCTGATTTTCAAAAAATAACTTACAAAAGGTTCTGGGTTCACTTTTTAATTTTCATTTAAAATTTATACACTGAGACAGGGTATATATATATATATATATATATATATATAGTTTTTTCTAAAAATTAATTGATTCTCAGAATGTTGGTTTTCATAAATTTGAGAACAGTCGGTTTTCATTTGGCAGTTCTCACAAACTGATTATTACTTCTTTTTCCAAAATATAAAAAATCATAAGCAATGTTACAATTTCTTTTTAAAAATCAACAATCTATTTATTCAATTTTCATACTTCAACAACTTCATCCCTTTCAAAAATTTCTTTCTTCTCTTTTGAATCTATATCCCTCTCAAAGGATTATATTAAGTTAAATGGAGATTACATCCTATTCTAAGGTCATTAGGCTAGTTTTTGTTGACAAATATTAACTTCCCTAAATTTTTAGTTTGTAAATGACATCTTCTAAGGTTAGTAAGTATTCTAGCTAAGGGAAAAAAAAAAATTGTTTCAATTTGCAATCCAACAATGCAAAAAATCTAGTGAGTTAAAAAACCAATAGTAGGAAACATTGCTTCATGTTTCTCCCACCATTGATGAGGATATTTAATGTCTTTAACATCTAATTGCTATTGTCTAAAAACTAGCAACTCCCTCTTGACAAGCTTTTCTATTGGTACCTAGTTTTCACCAGAGTGTTCAATTTTCTTGGTTGAATTCCAATTTTCAACACAAGCTTTATTCCATTCTTGTCTTCCTTCCAAAATTTCTTGGGCCCAAGTGATGCACTTTTGCAAATAGGTGCTTGAGCAAACTTAATGGAAACATACTTCAAATTTTTGCAAACCTTTTTTTCTATTGTGCCATATTGACACACCTTTGAAAAATGCCGAAAACAAAGTCCTAGAAAATTCTCTTCCAAACTAAGAGATTCAACAACTCACAATAGATTTTAATATAATAGTCATCACATTGAGATGAAAACCTTCATCTTTGACATAAGCAAAGATCTTTTTCCTTAAGCCATGATTGTCCAACAAATTTGTCAAACTTTTAGCCAAGCCTTGTCATGTAATTTTTGTCGCTTCAAAAAGCCAATAGTCACATGTTTTGGTTAGCAATCACTCCTCCAAAAAATAATGGCCAATGCAAACACATCATAACATCCTTTGGACATCCAAACTTCAAAGGTAGCAATTGCAAAATGACATTGTGCTAATGTAGGAAGAACATACAACTGACTTTTTTTTTCACTAGCCTTAGTAGTATTTCTTGTGAAAACTACCTTTTGGAAAAGAAATTTAGTTTTGGACATAAATGTTGAGCCAAGTATTTCAACCAACTACTTTTTACAAACTAAATTGGTAAATTGTTTTTAACAATCAAAAGACTAAGGTTTTCAAGGAAGTTTTTATATGACACATCCTTCTTTTTAAAGGAATCTTTCACAACAATTTTTTTGAAATTGACCTTCTTAAAATATTTGATCTTTTTTTCACAACTTATCTTTCCTATATTTCTTTTAGTAAATTATTCATTTTTTCAAATCTCTTTGCAATAACAACATGTTTTTAAAGAGAAGTTATTCTCTTTTTTGTAATAAAAAATTAATCATTTTCTTGCTTGTGTTCTTGGATTTATTATAGTTATTGGATTTTTATAATGCATTATTAGTGCATTTTCAAGATCGATTTTTGCCTTATCATTTACACAACAAAAGCCCCAACATAAATATGTTTTTCCATGAGATTTTTAGGATTTCCTTTGAGCATGTAACTTTTTTAAGTTCATGTTCATTAGTAATTCAATTTCATTATCTTGATTTCTATTTGTTTCATTCTGCACACTAGGATCTCTCTCTTCCATAATTACATTATTCGTGCATATTTCAATTGTCTCATTATTATGATTTATTCCATTTTCATCTACAAAAGACTAATACAATGGTAGTTTTCACAAAAATATCTCTAAAGCCAATGTAGAAAACAATTATATTTTATGCCAAATTACAATCATTATTACAATGAACAAATGAGAAATTACTTACAAAGATAAAAGGACATTTATAAACAAAAGGTTTAAGGGTTTAAGAAATAGGGTTTAAGGTTTAGAATATAAAATTAAAAATCACACATTTTTTTCTTTCATCATGATTAAAAAAGGAGTGTATAAGGGAGGGTAATTGTTTAGTTAGAACTAATGTTGTAAGAAATAAAATATCCTACTCATAATTAAACAAAAAATTTTTTTAAAAAAACTATAATTTTTTTTTAATCAAAAAATGAAAATATATAAATTTAAAAAAAGGAAAAAAAACTAATACATTTTAATAGAAGAAAAAAAAAATCCAAAACAAAAAAAACTTACCAAGATTAAATAAGTTTGATGTTCCAAGTTCCTTCACCTATAAACATGAAAGGGGCGGGGAGTACCATCTAACACACAAGGCAAATGGCAAGCATCAAAGCAACAAGGGGGAGGGAATAACATTAAGTACCTTAAATGAAAAACACAAAATAGGGGGTGGGGAATGTGAAGCAACAAGGTTTAGGTGCAAAGTAACAACCATAAATGTGAAACAATAAGTGCAAAACAAGATGTAGAGGTGTGAAGTAACAACACAACAATAGGTGGGAGTGCAAACAAGGCAACAAACGATGAATGCAAGGTAGCCAGTGAAGTGCGAAACATGAAGTGGCAATGGTGAAGTTAAACAAAAGTAACAAGGGGGAAAGAAAAGTGAAAAAGAGAGGAGAAAATAAAATAAGAAAAAAATGTAAAAGTACACAAAGAGCAAATACATCAAAACAACACAAGATGAAAAAAAAGAAGGCTCAAGGTCCTTTTTATTTACAAAATTTAGGGTTTAAAAGGAGGAAAGGCAATCGTTGGAAAATGACGCAAGTGTAAACATGATATCATGAGTTGGACCCACCCCTTTGGATGATTGTTTATTGGGTGTCTATTTCAAGAATATTCTTGAAATCTTTTGACAAAAGTCTTTAAGAAAATCTTGAAAAATCTTGAAAATTTTCATCACACTATTATGTTATGGTTTACATAAAAAATTTGCTAAAAATATGTCATTGTCAAAAAAATTCAAGTCCATTTACAAGTCTTTTCTATTGCTTAAAAACACTAGTTACAATGTTTTCAAAATGTTTTTGGGTATTTTTCATTCATTGGATCAATTTCAAACTTTTAGAGTATATGTACAAATACATTGAAAATAACATTATGTGAAAACAATTCCATTTGGAGATTTTTATTTTTTTCTAAAATGTTAAATACACAAAACTAAACACCGGTTACAAGTGTTTGTGTATGCATTAGTGTGATTGCACCCACGCCACTTCTAAACTCTAAATCTAATCCCTAATTTTGACCTACTACCTAAAGTACATAGTGCCTTGAGAACTTGATTCGGGTAAAGGGGTTTTACTTCATCTGAGTCTCAATATTTGTAATTTTGTTCCTTGAACCAATTCTCACCATCCCATTTTCACACATGTGAAAACTAATGATTATGTTTTTAATTAGGGTATCATTCAAAATGATACCTTGAGGGGTTCAAATAAAGATATTGGGTGATATTGAAGGATATTTTTCATACCCACCCAACACTGATATATATACCAAGAATCCAATTTGGCACTTGTTTAACATTGGTGCCAATTTTACACTCTTTACAAAGAGTGAAAGAAACTTATGGTTCAATTGGAAACAACCTTTTTTTCAATAGCAAATTTCACCAAAAAGTTGAAATTCAAAATTCAAATGGTTTTGAAAGGTTTCAATTATGAAAAGTGAAGATATATATATGTATGTATGTATGCTAGATTCGTATGTTCAATTTTCACTTTGTAGCTAAAAACATAAAACAATGATAAAATATTTGTACTTCATATTTGGTTTATAGCCAGATTTGGCTAAATATTCCTAAGGATGATCACCATTTAGGTTGCACAAAAAATTCCTTTGACCAGAAGGAATTGCATTGACAAATGTGCATTGATGGTTCACTCACACTAGCAATGTTGAAAACCATATGTTTTAACCAATTATGTTGGGCATGTATTCAATTTTTAAAATAATAGTTGGGTTAGGTTTAGTTGGTCATCCATGTAACATGTGTACGTCTTTGTCAAATTTTCACCTAAATAAAGTGATCATCTTGGGGAATCCAAGTTTTAGATATGATATCAAGAACTCAAAAAAAATTACTTTCTAATACAAAAGCATGAAAAAGATGCTCACACATGATGCATTGTATTACATAATATATTAAGTCCTAAACAATTGTCTTCTATCAAATATAACAAACACTATAGTTGCACACATAAACAAAAGTGCCATGTGCCAATAACTTGCTACAAACATTTAGAAATTCAAGAAAAACATGACAAAACCCAAATGGAAGTTTGTTTTTTTAATGTACCCCATGTCACAAACATTTGGAAATTCCTCTTATTCAAATTCATTTTCAAATTGATCTATGTCAAACTCTTCTAGTAAGTCAAATTTTGCTTCACATGCACTTGTAAAATTAGAAAGTTTCGAACACCCAATGCATGGATCATGGGGCCAATTCTTGTTAACAAAAATCTTTTTCTCAAGATGGTCAATTTGAAGTTGACACTTAAACAATGAAGATTTTAATACCTAAAAAGTCCTTTTAATTTCAATCTAACAAGCCAAATGCTAAGAAAAATTACATATCCAATAAAAATATAGTTTCATATCCAAGATGATTTTGGCAAGCCATGTTGATGTATATGAATACAAAATTGAATCATTCATATATTCATCATATATGGAGCTTCTTGGAATGTAGAATTAGCTTGTCCTATGTGTTTTAGTAACAAAGAACTGGTAGGGAATTTGTGTTATTTTATGCACCACTGGAAGTTAATGCACACTTGCAATTTGCATCAACATGATAGTGGTGGAACCCATCAAGTTTTCTTGACACACTTTGATGTAAAATGTTGGTATTTGTTTTAGTCATTTAAAAATGATCTAAATTTGGAGTCCACATGTGGATCTCACAATGGAATCTCATCAATAGCATTCCACACTAATGATTTGTAACATTTGACCAATAATGGCCTAACAATAAATGTTCATCATAAGTAGTAACCAATCTACATGCATTCTCCTACCCATGTAACTAGTGATCAAGTGCATGTACTCTTAAACTTGGGATCCAACATCAAAACTAATATGTTATGGCCTTATTTCCTATCAAATCCATGCAAAAAAAATAAAAATTCAAATATAAATACTTTCAGAAATGGTGTTTTATACAAACTATCATATCCTTCAACTTTACATTAAAAATATTCACCTCCAAATCACCCAACTATCAAGAATAATTTGATTTGCAAGTTCGTCACATAATTGATGATAGGCAAAATTAATAAATTGAAGGCCATCTCCAAGGAATCAATGCCCATGACTTTTATTAATACATAGTTGGTGACAACTAAGGACAACACTTTCACCATGGTTTCACAAATTGCCCATGTTGTGGAGATGGTATGTGGCTTTGCAATGCCACTAATTGTCAACTATAACACAATGCAATGGCAAATTAAAATATCATTTAACACCTTGGAATAACAACAGCCAACTTGCAAACATATTATCAAAACAAACACAAACTAGCAAAATTATGTGTTAATTTGGTAAAAGCATTTGAAACATTTGCAAAAATGCCACATTGTAATTTGAATTTGCAAACAATGTTAAATCCAACACATGGGAGGAGATCAAAGGAATTAAAATTACAACAAAACCCATGAAAATATTGAAGATTCATGTCAGTATCCAATTATTTCAAAAGGGGAAATTATTTTTTTGCAATTGGGCAATTCAATCAAACAAGAAAATGTCATTTCCATCTTAGAAATTGTTTTGCACCGACCCACTATCATCAACATAACTTAGGTATGTTTTGAATGTAAGGTTTAAGTTATAATGTCATAATTGTTATAAAGAACAAATTGTAGATTACAAAATGGAAGCATTCAACAATAATTAATTCACAAACACAAGAAATAGAGATTTTCACGTACAACTTAAAAGGAACATGAACTAAAAATTGGTCATATATGCCTTGTTTTTACTAATGTGTTCAAATTTCAAAGTCTCAATTTAGAAACAATGAATTATTTTTTCCATGTGTTGCTTCCACTTGACCAACTTTTAAAACCATGGCATATATTTTTGTATATTGGCTTGGGCAGCCTTGATAAATGCATAGTGAAATCCATGAGACATCATCCATAATGGCATACTAACAAATTTTTTAAAAAAACATGCTTTAAGAAAGACCCATAAAATGCTTCAATCACCCCCAGAATATCACCAAGAACAACTAAACAACTATACAAATTTGCAAAATTAGACCTTTCATCCTTCACATAAAGAATAATCTTTTGAATGAAATAACACTTGTCAAGGAGTTGTTACAACGTGCAAGTCATGGCTACACTATTTGTGTCATTAACATGATCAAACAACTTGATAGTTATGTGTTTGGGCTCCCAATTGTTTGAAATAAAATTCAAAATGACAACAAACACATCATGTGCCCTTTTGACTTCCAAAGGTCAAAGGTGCAAGTGGCTAAAATGCATGTCACTAATGTAGGTTGCACATATTCTACCAAAGTTTTTTGCATTAATGCAAATAGAATGTCTTTTAAAATAACTTCTAGGATGGGAACACCACCTTTGGGCATAATCTATATATTAGTTGATGTAATGAAATGGATTCCATATCCAATTTAGAGGTAGAAAACATGACATTATCCAAAAAAACATTTTTGTGTCATTGTTTTAAAAAAATGGATTAACAATAGAGAAAAACCTAAGATGGTATTTGCCATCATGTGTGATCTTTTAGTGGTTGAATTTCACTCAAATACCTCTTTGACAATTGCCAACATTTTTTGCATACATTTTATACAAAGTTTTGTGCTTGATCTTTACATTTGTTTTTAATGGTTATGATGTCATTTGCTTTATGGTACTAATCGAGCCTTTGCACACTAGATTCATAAAGCTAGAATCTTGTGACCACATATGATGATAATGCATCTCATTTTTTGACTTTGATCAAGGTCCATAGCTTTGAATGTTGTTCACCTTGTAAAATTCCCATGAGGGTGAGTTGTGGGTATAAAGTTTCCATGCAATAGCTTGTTTCCTCAAGCTTTGCATATGCACTCCAAACACATATGCTACTTTTTCAACAAGTTCAAATTGTTGTTTTCCATTGATATACACCACATGTAACTTTTGATGCTACTATTGCCAAGTCACATCCTACCAATCCAAATAAAGAAGTAAATTTAAAGTAACATGGTTTGTAATTATAACATCCATGTTGATGAGACTTAAAGAACTTGTGCTCCTTACAAATATGAAACATTAATATGTAGGAACTAGTCTTAAGAATAAATTATAACGGCTAGATGAAATAATCCATCAACAAAAAGTTGAGGAAAAATTGCAATAAACATTAAACTACCGCAACCTTCACAAATGTGAAAGCACAAAAAATTCCCATGGTGAAAATGAAATAAGAAAAATAACTTTAAGACCTTGGAGTTATGACCTAGAGGCTAGGGGGGACATTAAATGTTAAAACTTTGCATTATTTATGTCAAACTAGGTATTGTTTGGGGGGTATTATGTGAATGAACCTATTTTTTCCCCATTCTATTATTACCTAATTTTTTAATATGCACATATTTAAGTTGTCTTAAATTTAATTATATATTTTTTGCATCCAATTTTCATACTTTATATTTGGGTCCAATTTTTTTAAGGTGTACCAAAATCCAATCACAGCGTGACTTTTTTTATTATTTTTTATCTAATTTTTTTTATCATGTAAAAACACATTTATTGATGATTAGGATGAAATCTAGAATTATAATGGTTTAAAATATCCATGGTACTTATGAGATAATTGACACTTTTGAACTCATTAATTTTGATGGGGATCAAAATATATAAGGAAAAAAGGATTGTAGTAAAAACTAGGTCTTTTTCATCCTAGTTGGTACACCTTAAAGGATTTTCACCCATTTATTTTAAAATTTAAATTTAATACTTGAAGTCATGAAGAGTGACAAGGATGCAATTGAACATGGTAAAAATATGTGATAAGACTACTATTTTCCCAAGATACCATATTACTTAACATAACTTTCAACTAGGTAATCAATTAGTAACAAAACAAAATAATCATCTAAAGTGTAAGATTTTTTCAAAATGATTCAATTGCCAATAGTGTGTTCCTTCATTTCATGTTTTTGCATGTTCGGTTATTAGTTGGTTTACTAGTACCAATTCATTTACTAAATTATTAATTAAACTTGTTAACAACTAATATTTAAAACTTTAATACATACATTATATATTTTTTAATTTTTTCATAAAAAGAAATCTTATCCTTTTCCATCACCAAAATCTAGTCAAATAATACTAAAAACTTATATTTTTCATTATTTTTTAACCTAGTTGGTTGTAATGCAAAAAGATTAGTTGAGTAAGACATTATTAGTGGAACCATGCTTCATCATTTTGGGTACTTTCATGTTGCATTAAGAAATTTCATAATTTTATTTATAATTTGATTTTTGACATGTCAAGGTTTTTTTTAAATTAAAAAAAATCCAAGGGAATTAGTACCAATTTTTTTTAAATCTCAAGAAATCCAACCATGTGGCATCCAATGATCCTAGCCATGTGTTGTCCATCATTGTAATTGCATGTCATTTAAATATATATATTCATGTGTATGGGCAAAAACACCCTTGGGTGGACCACTAGGAATGTTACACCTTGATTTTTCCTAAACTCATCAAACTTTGAAAAATCATAGGAAACATTTAAATTTTTTTTCATTTTTTTTATGATTACATTTATTAGGTTCCATATATTTTGAAATTCTAATAATATCAAGAATATTTTGTATTTTGATGTTTTTAATCATTGCATTTAAAAAAAGTTTCAGGAATGTAACGATATCCACCTTTCCTTGAACTTTTTGGTTAAGAACACAAATTTCAAACATGATTTAAGAATTTTTTTGGGAATTGTTTTCCTAAGGTAATTTGAAATTCATTCTATTTTTAGATTTTTATTAGACAATTAATTGAGTAAGTATCATTTAGTTATCAATTTCCAAAGTTAGGGCTATTGATTTTTGAAGGGGCTATTTTAATTAAGAATTTTTATTAAAAATTTTCAATTTTTAAAATTCCAAAATAAACTTCAAGCCATATATTAGTGCATGCAATTGATAAAAATGGGGGAAAAAATTATAATTTTGAAAACAATTAAAATAAAAGGCTCACAAAATTTCTAGAAACTTGTTAGCAATTTTCTCTTTGATTTTTTTTACAAAATTAATTCAAACAAAAAAAAAACACATGGTCTCAAAGCTTATTCAAAAATTTATTTAGAAGAATAATTATAGTTTAAAATTCACATTAAGGTGTCAAAAAATGTTATTGAAAATATTATATTTTGAACAAATCAAGTTTATTATTTTTACAAAATATTTTTATTTTGAATTAACATACAACCTTTAAAGTTGATTCAATTCAATCTAAATTCAAAATCTTTGTTGAAAGGTAGGCCAAAAAAGTAGTCCTCAATTGAAAAGAACAAGAATTTATGACAAGTAAATTAGAAAGTAGGTGATGCCTTATGAGATTGTCCTTTTGAACTACATGGGGGCATCAAATGTGATATGTTGAAGTTTTTGAAAGTTTCAAAAAGTTGTATCAACCTTCTTTTTAAATTATTTTTAATCTAGTTTGCAAAATTTGCTAGTTGGTCACATTGTGAAAAAGTAGATTGAAAGTAGGTAAAAAAACTAATTTGGAAATTTCACTCATATTTTGAATTTTGAAAGGGTTTGAAACATGATTTAATGAATTAAGCACATGCAATGCACTTTAATATCACATCAAAAAATATGTTTTATATGCCAAATTTAGGTTTATGGAAAATTTACTTCTGAGAGGCTTCACATAATCATAATCCAAAATTCAAATCCCAAAAAATGTGTATCAAGGTGCATAATGGCTCAAAAATTAGAAACACATCATTTGAATTATTTGATTTGGAAAATGTGCAATATCAGCCAAAGTAATAAACTTGCAATAAAAAAATAAATTAGTGAGAGTAATAACATACCTTTAAAATAACCATATATTATTTAATTAATATGACAAGTACCTCCCAAAATTTATGGCATGACTAAAATGCCTAAAATCCAAAAGATTCCAAATCTACTTTTATTTGTTAGTAGGGATGACCAATTGGCCTACTTTATCTTGCTTACACCCTAAATTTTGACAAGGATATTTTGGTTGTATAACATATTTTTCAAAGTTTTGGATTAATGGGAAAAAATTAAAAACTCTAATCACACCCAAAAATAATGACAACATAAAGAATTAGTTAAATTTTTGAAAAAATTACAATAATCATTGGTTATGTAACATTATAATCATTCATTTTAAATGTCATATTTTTATTTATACCCCTTTGGGGACCTAGCTCAAAGAAGCTTCTATGGAGGTTTCCATGTGCCCATTCACTAGGTCCAAAGCTTTTTAAAAGGCTCCCTAATTACAAGTGAACTTTGAGTTAACAAAAAGTGGATAATCATATCTTTATGGCAATGGTAAATGTAAAGGCCAAATTTCACAAAAATGTTTCAAGTTTGTTTATATGCACAAATGTACATAGACTTTTTAGTTTATGATAAATCAAAATTTTAGGTTAATAATATGTTAAAAACAACTTGTGTAATATGTTCATGAGTCTATTCACTAGATTTATCCAAAGTCTATGGCTTCAAAAGGCTTAACTATGTAATGTTGTAATTATTATTCAAAACAACTATTAGCATTATATCTTCCTAACTACCTTATTTCTTTCCTAATAACTACCTCACTTCTTTTCCCTACCCATTTACATGGACATGAAAAGACACATGATAGCACATTAACATGTGTTTTTTCATGTCCATGTTAAGTGATAAAAAATAATTTGAAATTCACATAAATAATGATGAACTAAGGAACCATATGAGAACGTATGAGGGAAATAAAAACATGGAAAAGGAGGGGGGCAAGGGGGGGGGGGCAATAACTAGTTGTAAAATACATTCCATCCATGTTTTTAAAATCATTACAACTATTACTCATGTGAAATTATTTAAAATATTTTCTACCATTGTAAGTGTTTTAAAATAATATATTATTATTATTATTATTATTATTATTTTACAATGTATAAAGCATATGTATAACTATTGAAAATAAGAGTTATTGCAAGTGGCATCATAATATTTGGATATTTTTTTAAAAAGTGAATTATATTTAATTTGAATTGACATTCTACAAAAAGGTTTTTTAAGAAAATTATGTAGCCTAAATGGCAATCATCCATAGGAAAAAATGGAAAAAATGTCAATCACAAGTACAAATATTTAGCCAAATCTAGCTATAAACTAGATATTAAATACTTTATATTTATGGCTACACATTGAAAGCCATGTATAGAAATTTGGCCATTTTTACTATATTTGTAATTAATTGTTTGGGCTAGGATATCATCTTTGACAAGTCATTCACTTCCCTCTCAACTCACATATTTCCTCTCTTTAACTATAACCCCAATCTATTTTTAAACATAATTTCTCATTCTACTAATAATCATCATATCAAATAATATCTTTGTTGGGCTTAATTTTTAATTCAAGAAATGTTAATTAAACCAGTTAATGTGAATTTGGAGTGCATATATACTTTAGTGGGCAAAAAGTGTGGCATATTGATAATAAGAATAACATGTTATGCATGAATGCATTCACATATGTAATGACATTAATTATGGACAAAACATGGAAAAAGCCATTAGAACATTTTTGTGGTTTGGGAATGTGGTTTTTTGTCACATTTTTAAATATTAAAAATAATAATTTCCATGCTAATGAACAACATAGTGAACTCCACAACCTCACTCATTTGTCTCTAGGAACTAATGCAAAGTTCTACTATTTGTCAAATTATAGTAAAATCAAACATTTAAATTGCATGGGAAAGAGGTTGCAAAGGACAAGACATCTTGTTTTTTTTTAATATCAAAGGATGGATGTATAGCCTATATGAATTATATCTTGGTTTCCAAAATAGCCATAATCCTATTATTGAACTATTTAATTTATAATTCTTACCCAACACCCGATGTACAAAACCCTATTTTTTACTCATATATTTGGTGAATTCAAAGAAGAACACATACCCCATTGGATTTTTAATTCCAAACATTGGAGTTCTTTCTTTTCTCTCCTTTAAGTGAAGGCTATGGCAAAAGAGTAAAACATCTCATGATGATATTGAAGTAAAAACAAACCTAGGACACTTGGACTCTAATTCTAACTTTTAACCTCTAGAGTTCTTTGATTTTTCTTCATTCTCCCTTTAATAAAGGTTATGAAAAAAACACAAAAAAAAGCCCATGATGCCAATGAAGTGACAAAAAACCTTAAACTCTTGAAGCATTGATTCTAAACTTTGGAGTTATTTCTTCTTTCTTATGTTTCCCTCAAATGAAGATTACATGATAAAACACAAAAAAATCTCACAACAACACTAAAATGAAAAAAAACCTTGGAGTCTTGTAACTTTGAATATAGACTTTGGAATTTTATTTTTCTTTCCCTCAAACCAAAGCTCTGATGATAGCACTAGAAAAATTCACAATGATGTAATGAATTGAAAGAAACATGGAAATTGAAAACAAAGATGCAAAGGTGCATATTGCTTAGCTTCTTTTAGAATGTCTATATGTTTATGATCCTTTGGTGATGTCATGCATTCATGTGCAATTGAACATTAACAAAACCCCATTTTGATTGCCAACATCACTTTCAAAAGAACCTAAAAGGTAATGATATGATGCACAAAAAAATCACAAACATCTTTATTCTTTCCAACAAAGAAAAAGAAAGTAAAAGCCACAAAAGGTTTTGGTGTTTCAAATAAACCATAAACCTAAACTTGTGAAAAACTAGAGGGGGTATGGATGTGAGGGTGGAGTTTTGTCTAGCCGACATTGGTTTTAACCCACATTTCCCTATTATTAAAGCAATAGGGAATTGGAGCACCCCCTATCTATCTATTTCATGCAACAAGAGAAATCTCAAAAAATCATAACACCTATTAGATTTAATGACTACATTGCCATATAGTCATACATATTAACCTACAAATACCTAATGTGAAAATTGGTTTAAAAGCAAGTATAGATAGAGATCCCATATGTGAATAGAATGAATCCTAGCTTGTACCTTAAATTTTTCTCCAAATCCCTCTAAAATAATTGCACTTAAACCCATCACATAGGCCAATACCAACAAAGGTAATTTTCACCTTTAAAGGAAGGTTCAAACCTCCTTTGCATTGCCTAATTTGAAGACATGCCCTTGAGAAGCCTATCACGACTTAGAATCATGTGATTAAATTACATACTGTAGTACCTTGGCCAATTCAACAATCAATTTTCAAATTTTTAAATAATTTTTTAAAAATCAATTGATTTTTTTTTTAATTCACACTTTTGTCAAAAAAATTAAATAATTTTTTAACATTTTGACAAAGATGAAGATCATCCAAGATTAATCAAGTTTCTCAATAATTTTATTTCTTACATTTTTTAATTATTTAGGGTTTTTTATATCGTGAAGTTTTGGAATCTCCATGTTTTTTTTTTCCTTGATGACATTTCTTAATTGTCTTCCAACACCAATAAAGCTTTGCATATAGTAGCTCAAAGGAAGGTTATTCTACACTATTGCATTTTTCTTCTTCTAGCCATGGAGGAAAAGAAGATGAAGAAAAAAAAAACAATCTATAGAAAAGAACTTCTTGATCTTTTGATAGTAGAAGAAATGGGAATCAAAAGCTGATAAGAGAGGACATAAGAGAAAGCACTTTGTCCTCCTCATGGAATTCATTTTCATCATCTCTACGTAGGTTCTATGTTACTTGTGTTTCAAGGCTAAAAGAAGGGGTGCTTACAAAGTTTCAATCTCCAATGATCCAAGCACAGTGACCATAAGTAGGAGCTACTGTAGTTTAGTTTGTAGGCACTTTTAGCATGGGCTTCCACGCTAATATTTGGCTCCGCTTTGTAGTCTATGTCCTAGTAGAGCTTGTTGATGCACCCTTAACAAAAAGCAGCAGTAGCCACTACGATTGGTTTGATCCCATGTATGAATTTGTTAAAGATGTGCAGATTATGACAAATCCAGAGTGACAACTAAAGTTTTCAAAACTTTCAACACAATCATGTAACAATTATTTAAAAATTCAAAAAAATCATAAATAATATAATTAGTGTCGAACTGGTCAAGGTATTATGGTAGTTGCCTATAGGACTCACATAAGATCATCCATTAGTTTAAATCAACTTTATTGGACCTTTAAATATTAATACCATAGTACCTTGGCAACTTCAATGTGAATTAAGTAATTTGTAAACATGCTAAAATTTTCAAAAATTATTGTTTTAAAAGTGCAAAACTTTTTGAAATTAAAAAAAAATCTATGGAAATATTCATATTTTCAACGTGCAATCTTCAAATTTAATGAATTATTCAACAAACATGTGTTGAGTTGGCCTTGTACTATAGTACTACTAATTTTGTACACAAGATCTTAACTCTATGCCCTACCTTGTGGTAATAATTAATAGCCTTGTGTTAAATTGAATTAATTTTGGCACCTCAAGTTAATTTTTTTAGCTAACAATACATGCTAAATTCTAATATTTCAACAACTTGTGCAAGGGATAGTTCAATTTTTTTGGTTTTTTTTTGTTTCTTTTTTTTTTTTTTTTTTGTTTACCTCGTATTTTTAAAGGGGGTTTTTTTATATTTGGTCTTTAAAGGGATTGCAAAAAATGTTGTATTTGTA
>Ga0116227_10003082_pt1 | contig 37353 bp, 26 predicted proteins | sample S1TSphgellanicum_FD_89693 | JGI IMG/M metagenome (GOLD analysis project Ga0116227, IMG submission 89693) | Host-associated microbial communities from peat moss isolated from Minnesota, USA - S1T2_Fb - Sphagnum magellanicum MG | ecosystem: Host-associated > Plants > Peat moss > Unclassified...
AAAAACCCCATTTTTGCAAATAAAAATTAAAAATAGGTTAAAAAAAAGCCAAGGCACCTTAAAAGGGGGGGGAAAAAAAAACCCAAAAAAAAAAACACATTGGGTTAATTAGAAAAAAAAAAAAAAAAAAAAAAACCCTTTATTTAAAATTTAAAAAACAACAATGACCATGGGGTGGATGATAACATAATAATGGCAATATAGTTTTTTAAAATTTAAATAATGGCATTTAAAACCATAGCAATGAAATACATCTATAACCAAATTTACATTATATATTATTCAATAAATGTTATATCGTATATAAGTAGATTGTATGTCAAGAAGCTATAGTTAATTAAAATTATGGGAAAAAAATTATCCATAATAATTTAATGATAAAATAAAACATTCATCTGTAATTTTCATGGATGTTTTATTTATTAAAAACATGTACTAAATGTTTTTTTCATCCATACATTAGATGAATGAAAAAAATCATTCATCCATAATGAAGATGAATTTTTACATCCATCCCCATGTTTGCTTCTAGGTTTACTAGTACAACATTCATTTAGTGGTTAAATTCTCGGGTTTACTTGCATGTGTATAGGGGAAAAGACATTTTACCATCCCAAATTCCAATTTTAAGCCCTAAGCTCAGGCTCTAGGCTCATGTGGTAACTTGCCTCAAGTAATTCATTATATAATAAATATGTTTTCCTTGACATTATTGTTTTAAACACCTTAAAATATTGTACCTTGGGCTGTTATAGGTTATTTTATTTTATGTTATTTAAATTTATTTTACTTTATGTTATTTTTGGCTATTTTTTTCTATTCCACTATGAGAAAATAGGTGTTTTGCAACTAGTCTTGCAATTGGGTTTTAGTTGTAATTATGAGTTACAACGACCACTTATGACTCAATGTATTTTTACAACTTGAGTGTTATGGGATGGTCATGTATGAAATTATATACATATGTAGTTGCAATTATGTTGCAACTAAATCATTGCAATTATTGTGCCATTACCTTACAATTATTGTGTCACTATGTTGCAACTATCAAGTGCAATTATATATGCAATAATATGCTAACTTGGCAATGATGTGTTGACAAATCATTAATGGACATGTGAAATATTTGAATTTATTTTATTTAAACCAATGTCAACTTATGACCGATAGGGTGAATGCAAGTTATAGTGGTTCACTTTTGGTGTCCAATGGCAATTTTTATAGGGTGTTTTGTGTTTAAATGTTTATGGTGAATAATTTAATTTAAATACATAAAATGATGACTCATTTTAGATTAACAACTTGATTATGAAAACATTTTCATAATAATTTTTTGAAAATAATGCATTCATTATCAATAGTGGGTTTTTGAAATAAAAAATATGGACTAGTCAATTGGTTGGATTATTAAAAAATTCTAAAATTCATATTGAATTTCACTCCAAATTGTTTATAGGGACTATGAATGGGTTAAAGAATGAAATGATAAAGTTAAGTGTGAAATCTTCTTTTGTAAAACCTTGACCAAATGGTAGTTATTAACTTTTGAAGGGTTAGAATTGGACCTTATTTTTAAAAGTCCTTTTTGAAATGATTTTTTTTTGTGTTTGTCAAAATTTATCTGCCCAATGGCATAATTGAAATATTTAAATGGGTTTTTTTTTCTTACGGACGTTATGGGCTTTTTTTTTAAGGATTTCCAAAGTGATTTCACCATACCAATTAACAACAACATTTTTTGATATGGGTTTTCACCTAGTTTTTAAATGTTTCATAAGTGAATGAAACTATAGTAGTTAAGATTATTCTAAGAAAATCTTAAAATTTTAAACCATATCCATATGGATAATATATAAAAACATGTTAAGGACTCTTAGGAGTTATACATCTACTTAAAATGAACCATAATACTATACATTGACCAATAAAATGTTGACATGTGGCATTTAAGTCAATAGGTTGGTAGGCCTAAGATAGGTGCATTTACTACCTACATTTTCTAAGCTAGATAAGTCAATAATTAGGCCTAGGTAGATGAGTAGGTAGGCTTAGATTAGGTAAATATGTCATTTGGGATAATCCTATTTCATTTTGGGTTTAACCTTTAAGGCCAAACTTTATTTGATTTGTTTATTCCAAATGTCATTTAAAAAATAATACTCATAATGCATTTAATTATATATTTTACATATTTAATAGGTAGGACAAACAATATGGGATTAAAAAAAAAAGTTGCATTCTAGTTACAACTCACGTAGAATTATAACAAAATAGACCAATGAGCAACCATTGGTTTAGACTCCTTCATGTTTTGCCCTTAAACAACTTAAACTCCCAAATAAGTTCAAATTTTAATACATTGTCCTTTTGTTTCTCAAGTGCAAAAGGTTTTTTAAACCTTGATTTAGCACACTCATATTCGTTTATATTGCTAAAAAAAGACGTAAAATGAGGAAAATATGGTTGTCAAAAGTAAGCGGGGTCAATGTTTGGTCATTGCCCTAATTCACATTTAAAGATTCAACACATTCATTTTATTCATGGTTCTTCTATGTTGTTATTTTACTTATAGAGCTCAAATAGTTGACATATATTTTAACTTGATACACCCAATTAACACTTTATATCGTTGAAAATAAACAAGAAACAAGGAAGATATGAAATTTAAAAATAAAGTGTCATTTTCTTTAAAAACACATTATGTGATTTCAACATGTTTTGCGTTTATTCAATGTTGTTCCTTTGCCTCTAGAGTTGAAACATATAATGTAAAGTTTACCTTGATGTTCCCATGATGCTTTACATCATTAAAAATAAACAAAAAAAAAGGATCCAAAATTATTTAGTCATCAACCAACACATGGCGATGGGTGGTTTTACTTTAACATAATCTATATACTAAGTTATTAGCTATTATAATTCATAATAGTTCATAAGTAATCATATTAATTATTAATTTGGAATATAGATACTAATGTATAAAATTAATACAAATAAAAATATTTTTATAATTAAATAATATTTAAAACTAGCTATTAATAATATACTTTTTAATTATGTTAGGTTCGGTTATGTTAGACTAGTCTATAATAATAATAATAATAATAATAATATAATGATAATATTTGGACTAGTAGTTGGGTAATCACACAAAAATCCAATATAATAATTGTAAATAAATGTAAAACAATTGTTAATGAATGTTTCATTTATTTTAATTATATTGTCATATGTGAGTTTCATTTAACTTGCTGAGAAAGTCAAACATGTCTTACCAAAACCTTGAATATGGTACGTAAATTCATTTGTAAGGGGTCCATCTTGGGACTAATATATATTCAAGTATAATATATTTCCACAAATTTCAAATGTGATGTTTATTTTTGTATTTTTAACATTTCCATGGGATAGCTACAATGTAGTTGTCGTAACCCTAGCTTTGGGCTTGCGACCAAGGCAAAAGGGGTTGCAAGGTTGTGGGCCAAGAGGAAGTCCGGGAGTTAAGGCAAGAAGAAGCCCGGGAGTCACATCACATACTCTCGAGAGTGTTAGAAAATGTGAGGGAATGTGAGGGAGTGAACACTCACACTCCCGAGGCAACTCCCACTTTGGGAGATGGAGTCCCGGTGGATTCCCGAAACTTCAGAGAGTGATTGCAGGGGTCAAACCTCAATGTCTTGTGGCGTTATTTATATCATTGGAAAGCTCTTGGAGCGTAGATGTCTAAAATGGGCTCGCATTGCTCATTTGGACATCTGAAACAAAAGTTATGGCCAAAAGAAGGGTCAGGAGTTGAACTATTAGTTTGACTCCTGACCACAAAAAATCGGGAATCGACCCGATTTACTTAGCTACAGGGGTTGTGCCACATATCATTGAAAAGCTTTTGACGAGAGCTACAACTTTGCTTCAGACCACATTGCGATCCGAGGTCTGCTCGCAAAGTTATGGGGCTCCAAAGTCGCGGGAGTCCCATTTGGCGCGATTTTGGGACTCCCACTCGGGAGTCCCAGGAGAGAAAAACCATTTGGATGTAGCCTCCGTGGAGAGGTGTAGAGTATACTATAAGGGGGAAGGTGGTGGCTTCCTTCAAGTCCAGGCTATGGTGAATCTTGTGTGTTCGTGTTGCCTGTGGCTCGTCCTAGCACCAAGGGTGTTCCAACTATGCACTAACCACTTTGTGTGGGTTGTGTGCAGGCCCGTGTGAGTGAGTGAAACTTGTCAACTCTTCATAGTCCCATCCCGGAGCTCCAACACGCCCCTTTACCCCTCAAAATGTTGTGAGTTAGGGAGCGTGCTCCAACTCTTCCTTCTTCCGCTACTTTCTATTTGGGCTCACATTTGAGTCCTTTAAGGAGTTGGGAGTGCGTCAGTAGTTGTGTATTAGTTGTTTCAAAACTTTAGTTGTAAGGAAATGAAGTTTTTGTGAAGATAATTTTTCATAATGTTCCAATCTAAGCTTTTTAAAACTATATGTATCCTAAGTTATTTTTAGTTAATCCATCATAAATTATTTATTCTAAGATCTTCTTATTTATTCAAAGTCATTCAAAATTATCTAAGTCTAAAATAATATTTTATTATTTTAAACCTAAGTTATTCAAAGGTATTCTACCTTCAATTGTTTTATGTCATTTTATCCTAGGTTATTATCCATTATTCTCCCTTAAGTTATTATGAATTATTTTACCTTAGGATACACCCTATAATAACCTAGGGTAAAATAACCTATAATAGTTTAATGTGGAATAAGTTGGAATTTTTTAAAAATGGCATTGGGTGGAATAATTAATAATAATATATAATAACGTAAAATGGAATAATCGATAATAGTGCAAGGTAAAATAACCTATAATAACATGTGTATTACATTGGAAAATATGATTTTTGAGAATATTATAATATTGAATAATGCATTTTCTAACCTTGAATATGTCATTGTTTTGGTTTTGGGCTCATGACCAAAGTTAAGGCATGATAAGGGAAGCGGGTTAGGAAAGTGGTTAGAAATGTGGGAAAATGAATCCTAACACTTCCAAATGGAATTTTTGTTTGAAAACACAATGTTTTAAGTTTGTGGAATAAGGTTTGGGGGACCAAGCCTTTTCAAATAAGGTCTTATTTAAGCTTTTCAAATTTAAAAAAAAATCTAAAGTGGGTCGCATTCCCCATTTAAATACTTGAAACACAAGTTATGAGCAAAATAATGGTTAGGAATCAAACTGGTAGTTTGACTTTTGACCATTAAAATGTTCAACATAGGAGGCCAAATTACTTGCAATTGGAGATGTGATTTTTTTTCAACGACTACAAATTTTCTTTGAAAGGTTTTCAATCAAAGTCTTTATGAAGGAATTATGAACCCACAAAATAAAGTAATTCATTTTGGGGACCAATTTGGAATCATGGGAATTTCTCTCAATATTATGTAATCTTTGCCACCATTTACAAATTATAATATAGGTAGGGGAATGGTAATTATTTCCAAATTTAGGCCATGGTGAACCGTGTGAATAAGTATTTTTTAAATTTTGTCCATGCACCATAATGGTTATAATTTACATTAACCCCCTTCTTTTTGGATTTGTGTAGGTGTTTTCATTTTGAGTTCAACACTACACCAATATGTGTACTAGCTCACTTTGTATTTCATTGGATTTTGAATGAACTTGGACAAATATACCATAACAAAAATGGCCAACCTCCTAATGAAAGGGGACCAATTGTTATGGACATGTGAATTCATTAATTTATGATCAAATTCATTAATAAATTTTTCAATAATTAATAACCAATCAAATTCATTAATAATTATTTCATTAGGTTAACCTTTTAATTCATAGATAGATTAAGTTCGGAACCTAATTAAACACCTAACCCATTAACATCGAATGCAAGTGTGAATGTTTGAAAACTTTTCACCTCTATGTTTAAGGAACAAGTTTTAAACCATTGGATCATTATTGAAATACATGAAATGATTTGTCACCACATATTATTATGCACATTCTTTTCCTAACTTATGTGTAGGCTACCATAGGTTAAGTTTTTACGTTAGTCTTAAGTTATTCCTAAGTTATTACATGTTATTATTGGTTATTTTTAGGTTAATGTAGGACTTTAAAACTAATCCTACATTACCAAAGGCTAGGATTTTAGGTTAATCCTAGTTTATTTCACTTTAAGATATTCTCAATTACATTAAGTTATCATCGACTATTGTACCTTAAATTATTTTTGACTATTATACCCTACATTATTCTAGGATATTTTCAACTATTATAAGTTAGTCCTCTCTATGTTATTTTATAGGTTATTTCACCTTAGGTTATTTTAAACTATTAAACCTTAGTCTTTTCTTGGTAATTTTAGATTATTACAACTTAAGTTATTATTGATTATTTTACACTTTTGCAGCCTAGGTTATGTTAGGTTATCCCACCATAGGGTATTATATGTTATTCTACTTTAGGTTATTTTCATATATTTTAGGTTTTTAAATTTTTTATTTTACTTTATAATATTTTTATTTTTTGAATATTGTAAGTTATTCCATCATAAGTTATTTTAGGTTGTTTTACCCTTGGTTATTTTTCATTATTTAAGTTTATTTCACCCTACATTATTTTACATATTTTTACCTTAGGTTATTCTCAACTTTTATAGGATATTCCACCCTAAGCTATTTAAAGCAATTATACTATAGGCTATTATCAACTATTTTAAGTTATTCCACCCTAGGTCTATACCTCTAATGCCAAACAAACATTTGTTATGAATTGATTATTGTTATTTAAATTGAGCACATTTGCAGGTTGTTTCCATTTGGAAATTGGGCCATATTATGATACAATGCCAAATGTGAAATGATGCAATAAACATGAGAACAACTTCCAAATGCAAAAACCATTTTGACATGTAACTCTTATAAATTTGGGTAAGAGTTTTAGTAATTGTGATGCAACTAATAAATGACATACATATATTGTCATGATTAACTTATCATTAGAATGTGGCACAAACAATTCACATCACAACCATATTTGACCACTTACTTTCAATATTATTGTTCTAGCATTTTTTGGGGACATTTTGACCATTCAATTTTGCTATGTAACAACGCTAGAATGTCCATATTTGCAAACCTAGTAGGAGTATCTTGCAACTACACTTAATTTACAAACATACACATGTTGTCATGATTAATTTATCATTAATTGAAATGAAACAAAAGAAACATATCATAACCATACAATGATTAAATTGCAAGTTACATTTACACACAATTATTCATTCTCAAAATAAGGTGCATTAAAAAAAATTGAAATACATTGAAGTTAAATTTTATCACATGTAATTGTCAATTTATTTTCACCTTCATTGTTTTGGCATTTGTTTAAACATTGATGTTTGAGTTTACTTTGTTACACAATAAATAACAATTCATTTTAGTCATTTAAAAACAAACAACCTAACAATATAATACTTGAACATCACATGCATCTTTCTCCGAGCCAAATTTTTATTGGCACAACCACCACCTTATTTGATAAGAAACCTTGTTTTGTGTACAACTATGTTTTGATTTTCAAACATTGTTAATTAGACTCCCAATATGCAATACAACATTGAATGAAATCATAAATGCATATAACAACATGGGTGTTTTTGACACACCCCTAGGTAAATGCCATTTGTGGTATCAATAATAAATAATTTATGTGGTTCTTAATTTTACAACAAAATGTAAACCCAAGGTGTGCGGATTTTAGTTCCCAACAAGTTGAAAGAGGGCATGGGAGCTCCAACATTGGCCTAATAAAACCTCTTGAATTGAACTCATGGAATATGTGTTAAACATAAAAAACTAAACAAAAGGGTGATTAATGGTGCATAAAAAAACCATTGGGTAATTCAAACTCACAACACTCATCATGATCTGGACTTTGGAATTATCACATCTTGTGATACATTCTACATTTCCCCTTTGGGGTTACATCAAAATGGCCATTTCCCCAAGATTCCCAAGTGAAAGTTATGAAATTTCCAAGTTATTATTCTTGCAAATTTGAAGACTAATAACTTTTTTTAATTTCACATCCAAATTGATAGCTTTCAAAAAGAATGTACATGCAACCCTTAGAAAGAATTATACTAATGTATCATGGTCATCAATTGAAGTTGATTTGATGTTTCAAAGTGATGATTAAATGGTCAAATTTCATATTGGTAATTTGATTTCTTACCCTTTAAATGGCCATAATGTATGTTACAGACTTTTGTTTTGAGAATGCAACATCACTTTTTGTAATATTCTTTAAGACCTTTCTAATGATTTGAATTAAAACTTAATTTGGGCACAATATTGGACCAAACCTTGATCCAAAATTTAGGACACCCCATGAGTTCCAATGACTCACCTCAAGTTTGTTAGTTGGTATTGGGGTTCCATAAAAACCTATTGATTTCAAATTTTGTAACAAAATACAAACTTAGGGTGTGTTCCTTAATTTTCAAAAAAAAAAAGGGTGTGAAAGTTTCGCAATGGGATTATAACAAGTTCATTACAAACGTGAGTTTAAAATGAAGTGAATTTGCACAAACCAATAAAGATGGTGGTTATTATTTGGGGCCAAAATGTGCATGGACAATTGATAAACAATTCACACTCACAATACACACCATGGCCCAAACTTGGGAAGAACTCACCACTTTTTTCTCTGTAATGTATTATGTAATTTATAATGAGGATTGCATTGAAGTCACAAAGATTCAAGGAACTCCCAATATATTTTCAATTTAATAAAGTTATGAGTCTTGCAACTTTGTAAATTCATAACTCCCATATAGGCACTTTGATTCAAAACCAATCATAAGAAAAGTTACACAACTTTCTTAAAAAGATAGTTTCAATGTTGTGTTGCATGTTCCATTTGGAGTTTATTTGACCCATGTTTTGTGAACTTTAATGGTTAAAAGTAAAATTGTCAATTTGATTCATGGCCATTATTTTGGCCATTTAACTTGTGTTTTAGAATGTGAAAACACTTATGATATTTAATCTTTAAGACCTTTCCAATGGTTTGAAAAAACATCAATTTTGGGCAAAGTTTGTTATTTGCACTTTTGTCCCAAATTTTTGTGACATGTAGGTATGTAACACCCAAAGTGGGAATCCATTTGGGGGTGTTGGAACTTACTTCCTTGCGCCCACTCACATTTGTGAGAGTGTGCTTGAGTCTTGGAAAACTCTCTTGGCATGCTCCTTTTCTCATGCTTTAACTTTGATCACGAGCCTTGGGACAAGGTCATGACATCCAAGTCATAAAATTAGAATGCACATGGGGTTTTGGGGGTTCATTTCTTGTTCTCCCATCCACTTCCTTTCACAAGAAGGTGTGTTTGGGTTGACACCATGTGCCTTGGACTTTTCTTGGCTTGTTTCCCTTGTTATGCCCTAACCTTAGCCACAAACCCAAGGTTAGGGTTATGAAAATTTCAAACAAATCATTTAATCTTTACCAAAAAAGTCAAAACTTTTATAATTTCACACAACCATCACAAAATTTTGTTTATTAAAAAACTTAGAATTTTTTTTCAAACAAATAAACAACAAAAAGAAAATTCATGTGTCCATTTTATGTTTTCTAAATAAGAGTGACGAGGAATAAATATCCTTGGGTGTACCTAATCAGAATGTCACAACTTCATTTTATTAAACCCATCAAAGTTTTAAAAAGTAAAAAAAACATTTAAATAAAGATTTTTCATTCAAAATTTTGGTGAATACATTTACCAAGTTATGTAGATTTTAAAACCTTAATGAAATCAAATATTTTATTTATTTTCATTTTTAAATTGTTGATTTAAAAAAAAAGTAATAATGTTTGCTTTCCTCGAACTTTTTGGTTAGGAACACAAGTTTGAAATATGTTTTGATTTAAACATCATTTTAGATGGGATTTTAGATGGTGTTTTATTTATTTATTATTAAGTGATTAATTGAGTAGGTATAATTTAATTATGAATCTCCAAAGTTTAGGATTATGATTTTGAAAAGGGCCATTGCAATTAGGAACACAAATTTGTACTATTTTTTATTTAATTTAATTACAATGAACACAAATGACCATGTAATTTGGCATGCAATGGATAAACATGAGAAAAATGTTATTTGTAATTATAAAAACATTTAAAAGAAAGGGGCCAAGAATATTGTTTGACCAATTTGATTAGTTTTATCATTCTTTGAAGTGGTTCTAATTGATCCTTGATACTTATGCATGACAATTTTATTTCTCTAGCTTGAGGTTTTCATATTTAAATTTTTGAATGAAAAGCCAAAAATGAAAAAAAGAAAGTAATGTAATATATCTTTTAGTTGTTTCACAAAACAAACAAAGAAATATCAAATTAGAAAAAACAACCTTCTATCTATCAATGTAAGGGAACATTTATTAACCTATTGCTTGTATTACATGGTTTGCATATGTGCATATAGTTAAATTTACCATGTAGTTGAAATCTAAAATTTAGTTGCATATTACTTGAAACTAATTGCAAATAAATTAATGACTACATGAATGACTTGGCAATGTGCATGCCAACTAACACTTGTCATGTTGATGAACCAAAGTTGCATGCCATAACATTATTGCAATTAGAGCATAAGCTCAAATAATGTTGACCAAAATCCATAACCTAGCAATTGATGTGTCAAATTGGTGACCCATTTGCAACTAACTACCACATAGCTTCTTGATTTTTTTAATGTGGTAATATTAATGTATAAAAATTTATGTAGTTATATATAGTAAAATTGTACACTAGTTGCATGTTACTTTTTAAAGACATGTTGTTACAGGGTCTTGCAATCTTCACAAATAATAAATCTCATTTTTTCCCATTAAATTATTTTTATCATAAATGAAGTTTAATAAATAATATCAACTAAAAGTTCAATGAGGGTTTAGGTTCAAGTAATGTTATGATGAAGCTTTTTAAAACTTTGAAAAGAAATTTGGGGGTTTGGAAGGGACCAATAATTGATATAAACACATACCTATAAGAGCTAGTGATTGTTTAAAAATCAAAGGGTAAAAGCAACCATGATTAAAAGTTCAAATTAGAATGTTTTTAGTTTTTTTTCTCATCTTTTGAACAAACCTTTCTTGAACTACCATAATTGAGTTTTTTTTTTCAAAATCAAACCCAAAATACAAGTTGAAATAAAATAGTGGTCTAAAAATCATAATAATTAATTGATAATAAAATAATGTAAACAATAATGTATATATATAATGAAATAATTAGGTAGTATAAATTAGACCTTCTTAAAGTAGACATCCCCCAAAGAATAATTCATTTATCACACATAATATTAAAAATCAACAAAGAATGTAGCCCTTAAAAAGGTGAATGATGCTCTAATTCCATTTCTAGAATTTAGAAAACTATTAAAAAATGTTGATTGGTATTGTTGTGCATGAGGCATTTTCTATGATAGGTGTTCACATGAGGCAAGTAACAAAGATGTTAGAGGCCCTTTAACCTTTACTTGTAGCTTGTTGTCAATTGCATTGCACCTAAAGGGAAGCTTTGGTTGCACAAGATGTTTTGAAGGACTTTCCAAAAATTTCCATCATAAAATAATTTGTTCAAAGAATTCACAAATGGGTGAATGTTTCATCATTGCCAACAAAAAATATTTTGATGAAGTTTTGGATGAAATGGGCATTTAAATGTTGAGTGCCTTTGAATGATGGTTGCTTGTAGTGGCACAATTTGTCAATTTATTACCGATAATTGTATAAATATGATCAATGTCCTTTGAAAATAAGGTTAAGAGGTGATACACATGAAATATTTACTAATGTTCTATTTAATTTCAATCAGCTCAATAATTTTTTTCAAACAAAAAAATGTAGATCCAATATCAATGGAGATATGTAAAGACATTTGCTTGAACATTACACCAAAACATGGGATTCATGATTTGACCGTTTTATTATCAATGCCTAAACTTAGTCATGTAGTTGTATGTGACATGTAAAATGCCTTGTAGTAATTATTATGACAACATGACTATAATTATTTCCTCCTTTGGTCATATTTACAACTTGGGATGCAATTAATGGCAACTAATATTTCTAAGCGAATAAATTTTCATCCACTTAACTCATTACATATCACATTAATTTCAAATATAATTGAATATTGGTCACAATGATGATATGGATGTAAAGTCCTTAGATGTATAGTAAGGTTTACTAAAGATATATGAGGAATATATTGTGTAAAAATATATATTAAGGATATAGGGGTAATTTGGGGGCTAATAATAGGTAGGTAGGTCTACTTACTTACTTACATAGGCTACCTACCTATTTACCTATGCTTACCTACCCACCTACCTATTTAGCTACATATCTACTTATGTATCTAGCTAAATTTATTACTTACCTAACCTAGCTACTTAATTAAGTAGGTAATTTAGGCAGGTAGGTAATAACTAAATATAGTTTACCTACATAAACTATGCTCAATAAGTAGTTAGTTAAACTATGTATGTAGGTAGGTTATAGGGTAGGATAGGTTAACTAGGTTACATATTTATAGCTTCCTATGTATATATGTTATTTTACCTAGGCTTAGGCTAAGCTAAGTAGCTTGTGTAATAGGTAATAGGAAAATGGGTAAATAGGTGGGTTACATTTGTATGGGACGAAGGATGTGGGATAGTGATGTAATGCAATTGCAATTTTTGAAAGAAATTCTAAGAGAGCTTTCCAAGGATATGTGGCAGCCCCCTGCAGCTAAGTAAATCAGGTCGATTCCTGACTTTTTGTGGTCGGGAGTCGAATTGGCAATTTGACTCGCGGCCCTGCTTTTGGCCATAACTTACGTTTCAGATGTCCAAATGAGCAATGCGAGCCCACTTTAGACATCTACGTTCCAAAAGCTTTCCAATGATATTAAAAACGCCACAAGCCATTGAATTTTGACCCCTGTAATCATTCTCTGAATTTTCGGGAGTCCACCGGGACTCCATCTCCCAAAGTGGGAGTTGCTTTGGGAGTGTGAGTGTTCACTCCCTCACACTCCCTCACACTTTCCTACACTCCTGGGAGTATGTGATGTGACTTCCCGGCCCTCTTTGGTTCGCACCCTTGCAATGCCTTTGCCTTGACTCCCGGGCTTCCTTCCTCTTGGCCTGCAACCTTGCAACCCCTTTGCTTTGGTCGCGAGCTCAAAGCTAGGGTTGTGACATGTAGGGTTTCCTTTTCATGAAATTTATTCCATATCCTTTGTTAACAAGTTTGATTTTGTAAACTATATAATTAGATGTAAGAATAGTCTATAATAATACATGCATTAGAAATATTCAAAATGCAATTACCACTTGGTTTGAACCAATACAAAGACTTGTGACCGAACAAATTAAATGAGATCTTACTTACTTAAGTTTATCGACTAACTTAACCTAAGCCTACCTACCTACCTACCTAAGTCTATTTACATGCGTACATACTTATTTAAGTTTATAGTTTAAACTCTTAGGCTACCTAATTTTGGGTTAATATAGCTAGACTCTATCTAGTTTATTATGGTTAAACATGTGTTTACATTTCATAAGCGAATAAATAGGCATTATTTAATTATATTGATTGGTTGTAGTAATAAAAATCATTGTCTTTCCCAATGACATAAATCATAGAAGTCACATGACAAATGATATCAATTATGACAATAAAAATTAGTCACAAGTTCATGTAGTCAATAATGCCATATATTATTTCAAATATAGTCACATGTGAAATAATATATACCACGTTTTGGCGTAATGGAACAATTTGAAATGAGGGGGGAAAATGGTGAAAATGTGTAACATCTAATACTTTTTAAAAAACAAGTGTCTCATTATTTTGGGAGTTAGAGTTTACACATTGTAATGGTGTGAAGTATGTGTATCATTTGACATGGGATGAACTTCACATAATGGATATATTGATATCATGGGTCTTATTCAATACCATCCAAAATGGTCACGTGAAGATGTGTTGAGAAATTGATTATTCTTTGAACAAAAAGTTTCCAACCAATCTTATTTTCAATTAAACAAAACTTTGTAGTACTTTACATTACCAAATGATACCCAAGTTGAAAAGTGATAAAGAGACTTATGGTTGTCAAATTTATTATAACATTTTTGGATTGGACACAATTGAAGAGGGGTTCACAAACATGTTTGAAATAATATCTTGTCAAACTAATCTTTATCAATATGTTTATCTACATTTTTTATGAATTGTAATGGTTTCAATATGGTGGAGGCTTCAACAAAATTTTGTAGCCATTTCATTAGCATTAGTTTGAAAAAGGATCATTGTCTCATGCAGTTATGCCAAGCTATATTTTGCATTCCTATTAGAACAAAGTCATGTGAATGGGGCTTTAATCAACAAGACATTATGAAAACAATCATGAAGTGTTCCCTTAAGTTTGAAAACCTTGGGTTGTTTAATGCATATATTTTTTATTGGTTAAAAAAATACTATTGGATGAAAGATGGCAATTAAACATAATAAGTAGTGCATTCGAAATCTAGTTTTAGTATGATCTAGTTTCAACATGAACACAAAAGTAGATTCAAAACCTTTTTAAGTTTCATTTTGAAACCATTAGGCCTTTCATTAGTTATCTAATACAAACTAAACATGTGATTATTCTGTATCATTGTAACAAAGTAATGAAATGATCATGTTGATCATTAAAATATATAACATTTCTAATTTCAATATATTGAGGCTTATTTAATAATTACTTTTCATTTTCTTGCTAATGAGGATTAAGAGTTGTCTATATTACTTTGTTTTCACCCTATTCTCATCTTCATATGTAAACAAGTCAAAGAAAGAATAATTCAAGTGCATGAAGACTTTGGATTTTCACAAGTTTGGATGAGATAAGTTCTATATTTCATTTCTATCTATTCTATGATAGTTAATGTTCACAAACATGTTTTAGATTGATGAAAATTGTACCCACTTTTGAAACATTCAAAAGTTATGTAGTTTGTAACTTGAAATGAATTGATTTATGGTTGTTTGATCTAGGTTAGCAAATAATGGTGGAGCATTTGCACTTAGTGCTATGTTTATGCTCTTGACAAAGTTTGTGCCAAGATTGAAGATGGAAAAGTTGAAACCATATTTTTCAATGCCTCAAGTTATGCACAATTACTTTCTACATATCCGATCAGTGACATGTGTAGATAGTGTATGATACATCATACATGTCAATTGTAGTCTTGAAATTTAAAGGTTTCTTTTTTTTTTTCAAAAGGGCAAGTCTTGAAGAAATCCTTCATTTTGAAAGGCAAGGCAAATAGTAGCCCTTCAATGCAAAGGGCAACCCTGCCCGTCAAATTGAAGGCCTGGGTAGGAAAAAAGTTATGGAAATGAATCCCAACAGATCTTAAGGGCAGGGCCACCAAAATGACCCACGCCAGAAGCAGGCCTCAAAGGTGAAATGCAGGGTTGAAGGACTACCAGTCTTTTGACTAATTTTGTTTGGGTCATAGAGCTTTATCCGTAAATTCTCACGATTAGCGGGCGAGAACGGCCAGTTTCAGCATGATAGGCCATCAACGTGTAACTGGGAATGAAAATTTTACAAAGCAAAATAACTGGGACGCAAACTAGTTTTTTCCACCAATTTTGGTGGTAAACTGAGTTTCATCCTGTCTTTCCTTTTTCCTGTGCGCCTCCACTGCCGCTACATGTATTTTCACTGCTCCTACCTGTACAACTACTATAATTAATCTCGAACCTTGTGCATTAAATGCTCAGTTTCAGCATTTCATACTCAGATTCTATAAGATTTCCTTACTTTGCAGATACCACTGAAAGAGGAGATAGGGGGTGAAAGCAAGCCCAAATACAGGGTGAAGTCACGGTGACTTTATCGATACTCTAATGGGTTAGAAAGATTAGACAGTAGACCCGGGCCTTTGATTGACAATGATAGGGCTTCGATTTTAAGCCTTGGCCATTGGGCAAGAGGAGTCGCCCAAGAGAATCGCCTGTACAATAGTAGCCCGAACACTAACTCCCAACTCCGTTTGGGATAGTGTCAGGCAGGGCAGCAGCAAGAACCATACTTGTTCATGGTCAACTCGAAGGTTCACAGGTGGTTTCAAAGGGGGGGTTGAAAAGTAGTTCATAGAGTATGTGGTTCAAAGGCAACATTGCTCTCCCCTTTGCATTGCCATCAATGCAAAATGGGTACAAGAACCCCTCTTTTACATGGCATGGTTTTGCCTGCTACTACCCTGCCCTACCTGGAACTATCTCATTAGGGGTTGGGAGGAGTTAAGCCCATCCTCCAAGGTAATAAATAAGGCGGCCTTAACTTAAATCCCCAATGGATTATTAGTTCAACAATTTTCCTCATTATGATGAAAAGGTCATTTTTGTCTTCTTCAGATGACTAGGAACACTGATCCACCCCCCACCCCAAAACAAGATACACCTAATCTCAGAAGAGAGATAAACACCAAGTAAATGACATAGAGATCTTGAGCTATGCAGGCTTTGACAGGGAAGAAGAAGAAGAAGCAGCTATTAATGTCTAGTAGGGATTGATTGATGGGGGGCTGGCTGCCTACCTTTTTGCCTGTTTATTTTAGTGCTGCGGTGTTTTGAGGAGCTGTACAGCAGACAAAACAAAACAGCAGACAATAATAATGCTGCAAACAAGCCGCGTTAGCTGCCAGGACAACAATAACAACAACAACATCAAATCTCCACAGTAGATGGATTGTATGATATGGATACTTGCCAAAAATGTTCCTTTCTTACTCTTTCTTGGCAAAGACCTGTCCTGACACCTTATCACAGGCCCACAGTGAACAACCAGCACCCACCAGTGCACCATCCATCCACTGGATGCCCTTTTATAACTCGGTTGTGGATGAACCTCAACTGATTTAATAATGTTTGGTTTCACCTTGGTAACCAATTCTGTAAGAAATAGGTCTCATATATATAGGTGGATAGATAGGTAGGAAAATATATAGGTTATTTAACTAGGTAAGGAGATGGTTTATACATAGGTAACTTCAGGCTGTTTTTAAATTTTTATATTTTTTTTACTACCTACCTATTAACAACCCAGTTGTGAGTTGTGAGTTGTTAGTAAGTAGGTAGAAAAAAAACAAGCAACTGAGGTAACCACACCATGGTTAGCTAGCTAGCTAGCTAGGGAACTGGAACCCAACAGAAAACTGTTTCCTGACCACTTACCATTCATCCTTTCATCGTGAGCTGGTGGGTGTTGGTTCACTGTGGCCCCACATCACAATCTAGACACAAAAAGAGTTGAAGAAGCTCTTAATGCAAAAAGTAGTTTTGGGATTTTGGAAAAGTCATCCCTCAGCATGTGACACTTGTTTGCAAATTGGCTAAAGGATACATGAATGGACCCTGGCATCCAAATACAGAGCAGCTTTCATATCAATTTATTTATAAATAAATGAATTTAATAAAAGTTGAACAAATAATAATAATAATAATAATAATAATAATGTTAATGTTAATTTAATTATTAATATTAATGTTGTTATATTATTATTATTATTATTATTATTATTATTTTCCTGGGGGGAATGGGGATCCTCCTGCAAGATTCATAAAGAACCTGTGGGAAGCCACAATGTATCTGTCTTTATAATTAAAAATAATTAAATGTTTTCGATATTTTGAGCACATTTTGAGCATTCATTTTTACTCCTAATTTTTTTGCATGATGTAAATCAGCTTTCAGCCTCATAGACAATGGTTAGAAAATACAGAGAAAATTTTAATATCAATATTTGGAAATTTTACCAAAATTTGAAACACACAGTTCCCCCCCCCCCCAACAAATTTTTTTAAAAATAAAATAAAAATCTCCTGGAAGATTCTAAAAGAACTGTGCGAAGCCACAAGCATCTTCACAATTGGTCAGATGAAGAAAAATGAAATTCAAGAAAAATTGTGCACATTTTTGGGCAGGCTTTGTTTGCTCCGATTAATAGTTTCTCGGCATTATCTAAATCAGCTTTTTCAGCCTGGAAAAGAATTGGTTGGAAATTTCTCGAATTTTTTAATTTTTCGAAAATTCTCCGTATTTGCAAAAAAGTCTGCTCTTGCAAAAGTATCACTGCGGAATCAAACAGTAAGAAAATCCACCCGTTTGTCTTGCAGTAATCTTGGAATTGCTTTCAATTCTACCTGGAAAACGGCACTTTGGGTGGGATTCCACTCTTTGTTTCCTCCATGTTTCAATATGATGATCATTGAAGCAGTTGTAGAATCTTGGAATGGTGCTTCTGAAATCGGCAATGAGAGAGAGCGAGAGAGAGATGATGACGATCGTTTGTAGAATCGTGGAATGGTGTGACTGAATTCGGCAATCAGAGATGATGATCGTTGAAGCATTTGTAGAATCACGCGACTGAAGTGGGCAATGACAGATGTTGATCCTCTTGAAGCATTTGTAAAATCGTGGAATAGTGCGACTGAAATCGGCATGAGAGATGATGATCGTTGAAGCATTTGTAGAATCGTGTGACTGAAATCGGCAATGAGAGATGATGATCCTTGAAGCATTTGTAGAATCGAGTGACTGAAATCGGCAATGAGAGATGATGATCATTGAAGCATTTGTAGAATCGTGGAATTGTGCTACCGAAATCGGCACTGGGCCTGCTAATTTCGCAGCATTAAATCGTCGAACTTGTTCAACCCAAGCTGACTGCACTCCTGGTCATCTTCTTCAGTAGCAAAATACGCCAATTTTTTTGCAGAACTGTGTTCGCGCCGATTCTGTCAGTCCGTCAGTCAATTCTGCATCGACTGACTGACTACCAGTGATAGCTCCACAGAGAAGGCTCAAAAGATTCCGGCTCATCTTCGTCAAGGACTTGTGAGTCCAAAGTCGATTGCCCTTGCTGCCGCTGAGAGCTCAGGATTGAATCCATTTCATCCGCCTCCGGGAAGCTCAGCTGCGGGAAGTTATCCACAGTCTGCTCAACATCTTCAAACTGGCCGAATTCCGCCTCTATCCATTCCAACCCCGTTGCCTGCGCAGCTTCCGCATTTGATTGCAGTCTTGATTCCTCCTGATCGTTTGTAATTTGTTGAGCTGCTTCAGCGCCGCGCGTTTCGGATTCTGCTGACGGACTGAGCAGCTCCTCCTCATCCTCCTGTGTAATCTCATACTTGTCTTCCTCTTCTTCTTCGGGATCTTGATCATTGTCTTCGTATGAGCTGTCCGACCTTTCCAGGGAATCCTGATTAGCCTGATGAAGAGCAGCTGCTGGAGGGACAGCGGAAGCTGCAGCTGCAGCTGCAGCAGCTTGGATCGCCCGCGGTGACAGGGTGTCGTGAATTTGAAGAGTGGGTGGAGAATCGGGAAAGTTAAGAGGCGCATTGGGTCCTCGCAATGCGACTACTGCCGCATCGTAAGCTCTGGCTGCCATCTCTGCGGTCGGGAAGGATCCAAGCCAAATGCGAGACCTTTTGTTGGGTTCTCTGATCTCCGACACCCACTTGCCCCATGTCCTCATTCTCACACCCCTGTAGGCTTTGCCATTTGGTGAGGCGGAGGAAGAACCTTCCTTCTGTATGGAGCCAGCTGAAGAATTCCCTTTCAACGGCGCTAGTGAGCGCCTCTGTCCTCTCTTGGCGCTCAGAGAAGGCGACTCTTTTTTCTTCACCATCATTGTGACTCTCGACTCTCTCCTGAGAACTGTAAAACACTTGTCTCAAATCAGAGATTGGGTAGAACCCTAAAACGTCAAACTCAAGTTTTCTGAAATTTTGCAAGAATCCCACAACTAATTCCTCCCCCGCAAGTCCCTGAAAAGAATCCTTGTGAAAATCTTCGACTACTAAGTGCTAAGAAATTGCTTCCCAGAAACAAAACACAGAGCACCAATGTTGTAAATCCTGCATCATGCTAGGTTTCTAAGCTGATTCGAGCTCCCGAATACCAAAATCCCCCACCGCTTCTTGTTTCTTTAGAGCTGAAAACCCTAAGCACACTACAAATTTGCAGCGGATCGGTGAAGAAAGGACTTAATCCGGAAAAAATAAATCCAACAGAAATAACAGACAAACTGTCCGCAGAAACAAAAGCAAATATTGCACGTTCAGTAGCAGCAAAAGACGCCAAAAAAAAACTCTATGACATGAGATGATTGCAGCAACGAGCTAGAATTTCTTTCTTGTACGAATTTTGGTTTGTGTTGGGGGGTGGTATGAGGATCATGAGTCTGAATTGTGTTCTCTCTCTCTCTCTGATCACTGCGAGGCTAGCTAGGCCTAGTAGAGCTGATGATGAAAGGGCTTGAGAGAGTTTTGCAGTTTGCACTCTCCTAAGTACAAAAGCTTCTAACGCGCTTCGACGCCGAGACACGTGTGGTGGGACTCCCCCCCCCCTCCCCGCCAACTCCCGAATCCCTATACGCGTAGATTGAACTCCCTGTGCATTGAGCCGTGTTGTTTGTAAGTGAGTCAGTTAGCCAGAAAGATAGAGAGACAGACCAAGCGAAATCCCAGCACGCACGAACTGCCTTCATTTTGTGGGGATATCAAATCCCGACTACAAGTCCAGAATTATGCTCCAAATTATCCCTGCAACTAACTGCTCGTCAAACGCCAGAATCTCTCTTCTCCCTTTTGTAAAGGTACGTAGTAGCAGTGTGGGGGGCAGGTAATTAGAATCCCCTACATATACCCTTCGGTTATCAGACCTGGTATATATACCCACTTACCCAACAGGGGTGAAAGAAAAATTCAAAAGTGCGGGTTTAGAACCTTGGTTCTCAATACTTTTGGAAATTTCAGAAAATCGCCTTTGTTACCGCCGGTTCCTTGCAGGTTCTTTCACGAAACCTGCCGGTTTTTTCTTCTTTTGATGTTCCTGAAAATAACCAGAGGCAGCCATTCTTTCGATTCTGATTTTTTTCTCAAAAACCAAATCTGGTGGTTCTTTGATTCTAAATTTTTTTTAAAATCCAGACCCATCAGTTATTTTTTTAAATCAAATAATTGCCCGACACTCTGGTCACAACCACTAGTTCCAATCCCAGTTAGTAAGATTCAAACCAAAACCAAGTCAGATTTTCAGAACAAAAATTGATGTTTTAAGGAACCTGGACTCAGAACTGGGTTCCTGGGGTTCTATTGATGTGTAGAACTGGAACTGGAATATACCAGAGTTGAACTGTTCTCATGTTTTTGTGAGAACCGGCTGGTTCCGTTTTAACATGATGTTATGAGAGCCAAACCGGTTCTCACATATATATATATATATGGGCTGGTGAGAACCTATTTGGAAAGAAAAAAAGTGACTAGAACCAGGGTTAGCCAGGGGTGTAAAAAGACATTAACCATTGGTTCTGCCTCAGGTTAGTAAGAACTAGTCTGAAAGGGACGGGGTCCAATTTTCTGAATCAAAACCGGAATTGGGAATTTTTTAAATAAAAAATTCCTGAAACTGAAACTGAAACCAGATTCTCTATTCCAGTTATGTGTGGAAAGAGACTATTGATTTTTAGAACTAGATCTGAGGTTTGTGAGAAAAAGTAAACAACCGCCCAATAATGGTATGTGGGTAGTAGTACTGTGTAGCTGGTTCGAGGGGGATTGGGGGGTGGAAGGAGGAGGAGGAAGAGGGGGTCAAAGTCGATTAAATTTTTTTTTTAAAGAAAAAAGAGCTGTTTGGCTCTTTTTGCATTGAGAGATTTTTGGAGAGTGTACATAATCGGATCAAAAGATTTTCCATCTTGTCTAAAAACAAATCCCAAAAGTGTATATAAAAAGCTATGTGGCTTCAAAAGGCGCCCCCATGTCCCACCTCCCCTACCGCCCTACCCCCCGAATCTCAATCCACTAAACCTCGTAAAAGCTCACCTATAATCTAGAGTCCAAATAACAAATCCCATTATTTTTGGCTGGACAACCAATCATCTACTGGGGACAGGACGAACACAATGCCAGCCACGCCCGACAACCCATAGGCACAGCTGCATGTCAAGCTCAGTGGTAGAGGGCAAGCAGGGCTTTCATCTGCACCCCAGTCAGTGGGTTTGAAGTTTGATCTCAGAGCCTTTTTCTGAGGTACCATGGTCCCAGACAAGGGCTAAACCATTGAGCCATCACCCCTGGGGTTTAGAGTTATGTTTTCACTCACACATTCCCTCCTTGTGTGTTTTTGCATTGGTGTGTAATGTTTGAACCTTGGGCACATTTGGCACTCGAATGTCGAATAATTAATTTTAAGTTTAGTTTCTTGGTTCGGTGCATGGATCTTTAATTCTGAAAATTTTGACAGTAAAAATTAAAGTTATTATAAGGTATCTTCATTTCAAATGATTTGAACTATTGTTTTTTGGTCAAGTGGTCCCTCTCCCCTCAAGACATCCAAAGATCAATCAAACAAACTCTTACATCTTCAGTGAGTTTTTTTTAAAAATTCAACAGATTAAAAAATAAAATTGGAGTTTTTTTTGGTAATTTTTTTAAAATTAATTTATTCCGAAGCCGCCAAGGTACTAAGGTATTTTAGAATAAAGTAAAAGAAACTTTAAAAGACATTTTTGAGCCAGTACTTAATTAAGGACAAAATTTCAACAGCTTATACCTACGAGGCCCTAAGTCCTAAGTTATTGTGAAAGGAAATTCACCACATTATCACTCTAGTTAAGTTAGATGAGAAGGTTGGTGGTTTACAATTGAGCATCATCATTTTTGAATTAGAAAACTTTTAGTATTCTAAATGAGTTCTCAAAAGATAGCTTAGAGTAAGTTAAGTCACTGGCAAGCATCTTAACTTATGCCTTCCCAAAATGAGAATTTTTTTCCCCCAAGGACTAAACCCATGCTGTTGTTTCTTTTAAGGACATACAAAATCTTAGGTACAAATAAGAGTGTTGTTTGATGTTGTTCTTCAGCTAGTAGTGTCCGAATGCCTATGGGAAGGCCTTCTCCCCTTACCTAATTTAAAGGGTTGTAGGCCCACAAGATCAGGCATAAAGTACTATAAACCCCAACATAAAATACTATAAAGCTTTTTTTTAACTGAGTAGGGTTATAATGCTTGAGGAGAGAGGTGTTCCCAAAATAAGCACCTGCACAAGGTACAGGTGGAGAGGAGATGATCATGAAAAAAATACCCCCCCTCCCCCTTATGAGAGGTTTACCTTGAGTTTGCCTCCACCAAGTGCTTATTACATGATGGAAAGCACTAACAAAAAGAATATTTTTTATTTGATTTCCATGATAGCCAGTGTGTGTGTACACACCTTACCCAGTGAAATTTCTCCTTGCCAAAGGTCAAGGCACTCTGAAAGCAAAATTTTGACGGGTCGATTTTGTTTTTTTTTTATGGTTTTTCCCCCATCATAGCTGCCATTGGCGGTGCTTTCCGAATGGTGGAAAGTGTCCTGGATTGACCAACTCAGCTTTTGGTGGAGGAAAGTGCTTTCAAATACAAAGAAAAAAACCTTGGAATACTTGAAACAGGAATGAAATATGAGAAGTGTGATTCCATATCTTACTTCCTTCCCAGTTCCCACTGGCAAGTGGTCCCCTAATTTCCTGTAAGCTTGCATGTGCACAAAACCCATAACTCGTTTGTAGCAAAATCCTTCAGACAACAACATAGCTACACTTACTGCTTACACCCCTTACACAGGGGAGCTTGTCAGGCCAACTTGATCCAGAAAGTAATGAAGTACAATGAGGTAGCTGTTTTGCAGTTGTTAACTTGCTGGAAATACTAAATACTCGCAATTTATGTTTCTTCGGCCCTCTGTGAATAGGCTATTATTGCATAATAATAATATACACAAATTGGACATGCAACGACCCACTTTCTCTGTTAAAAAACAAGGGGTGTGTCACACTATGGCCTTGCCATTTACATTAAAAAGTATGTTACAGAAAAAGCAGAATTATGGGAACTCAAATATTTCACCATGCAAAAACATAATCTTCAAGAAATCCTCTTAAAAAAACCAAAATCCTTCATCAAGATATTATAACTCTATAACTAATCTCAAGTTTCAACACATGCAAGACATCATCTTTCAAAAATCCTCATATAATGAAAAATAAACCTATTACTTAGGGGCCAAAATCCAGTAAGCTACTATACTCTATAATGAATCTAAACACAAAAGCACCTCATCAATAATAACTACAACTGAGGTATTGCCGAGTCTAGACATCCCGATCCAGCTTCCAAGTGCTTTCCGAGCCAGCTTCCAAGTGCTTTCGCTGACGAGGATCCCAAGTCCTTGGCTCTTTGTTCCATTCCGACCACAGCTTAAGTGCGACCTGAAAATGGCTTTTTCTCACAAAACGCCAAATTTGCACTTTTCCTCTGTTTTATTTTCAGGTGTCAGATTTCCACAGGATTTCACACTTGCTGTCTAGCGTAGTGCTTTCTGTCACTTGTGGGGGTGGTTTGCAGGGTTAATTTTTGCACCCATCTCTGCCCATTCCATCACACAAGTCCGTATATATTTGCGTCCAAAGAATGACAACCTATTGAGCAACCTGATCGAATCAATCTTGAAACACCCCCCCCCCCTCCCCCAACCCCCAAAGATAGATAGATGACGTAAATATTGCTCATCAAATGACGTATCACAAAATAAAATATGTATCATTGCTTTCGTGTTATTTTTGTTCTTACATCATAAGATGTTTGGATGAACCAACAACTACTGAGGTACCATGGTAAAAGACACAAAGGTTTTTGGGTTGTTTCTAAGGGTTATTATAAGCATATTGGAGTTATCTCTAAAGTCACCCTCTCTTCACCCTGTCTTTGGGCCCACTATCCAGTCTTTCAGTGGTATCAGCAAAGTAAGGAAATTTTATTAAATCTCACAATGAAATGCCAAAATTTTCATTCCCAGGTATGTGATTAATGCCCTACTACAGCAAAAATGGCCGATCTCGCCCCTTAATTGCCTAACTCTATTGTCCTCAGAATAGGTGGGGTGTTCTTTGCAAGGGGTATTAGCCCAGGCCAAAAATGGTGATGAACTCTTTTGGGAAGAGAAATTTCATGCAGCCAATGGGAAGGCCCAAGCATGCACTCAAGGTGCCTTGCTTTTTTTCCTTTTAAGTTTGGTGGAGGGGGGAGGGGGAAGGGAGAAGGATTTTTTTTTTCAATTTTCCCTAGTTCTCAATGTGTTCCTGTTATGTTTCCTTTAAGTTCCCAATGGGTTCGCATGGGGTTCCCAATTTGTTCCTCAACATGTTCTCCATAGCATCTCACTTTTATCCCATATGCTTGGGCAAATGTTGTCCTCCTTTCACCTATATAGGTGGGCCAAACAAGAGGAACTCTATACTTCAAAATAGAACCTTTTATTTTGGGGAGCCTCCATAGTTTCATTTTTTATGAGTGATGGGCCAATGAAATTGGCTCATTGCAAAACCAAAAAAAAAAAAAAAGGATTTGGGAGGCACCTCATCTAATTAATAGGAGAGGTGAGTCCAAATTTAGTATTTCCTAGTTTTAAAATAGTGTAACAGCCTAGTGGCTTTTTTCAGTGTGCTTGGAGAGTGCCTTACTTGAGGTAATTTGCCAGCCAGTGTTTTGAAAAATTCTGTGAACATTTTGTTTCATGATACCCAATTTTTTTTGGTAAACATGACAATTTTTATGCATGATTTGTTTTGTCATACCCAATTTTTTTTTAAACATGACAAATTTTTATGCATAGAGAGCCCTCATGCAAGATGGTGAAGATACCAATAAAAGTGAACAATCAAGTTCCAAATCAATGCTAAAAGGCCTTCAAGAGCTTTGCAATTAACAATTAGCATTGAGTGAAAACGGTAGGCAGCCTTTTAGGTGAAAATGGCAACTCATGCCTTGTTCGGTGTGAAATCATGGAACCAGATTATTCCGTAAAGGGCCTAGGCTGTTTACATTGACAAGTGTGGGGGACCCTCCTCGCTTTGTCAAAAGTTAAGACTGGTGATGGGGGAGGTGGCCTACTCCCTCTCAAATGGCCCTTTTCCTTTCTTTTGTAAACAATAGAATTTCTATGCAATGGCTTATGTAAATTAAGCAATGAGCTTTCTCACTGCTTTAGGCGCATTCCAAAATTGAAGGGGCCTTCGCACTAGAGAACTGGCAATGGCTCCCAGTGAGCCATAAGTTGAGCCCGGTAAGACAAGTTGTGAGATGGAAACATTGGGGATCAAGACTTAATCGAAGGTGATTCACTCTGCCGAAAGCAGAAAACGATAGAGAAGTAGTTAGTTAAAGAGTGCTCTTCTTGTGTGGATAGGAGTTTGTGTAATTGTGTCTTGCAAGTTAATAGTTATGAGATATTTGTGGTCTGTGCTTGAGTTCTTGATGTCAAACAGCAAAGGAGCTGTGACTTTGTTTTGTATTCTTGATGTTTCTTAGCGATGGCAGCGCGGCAAAGATTCTTCTATGGCTGATTTTGAGGAATGGTCAATGAAGAGTACAAGAAGACGAGTTTTTGGAAAGTTAAATACTTTTTTTTTTTGTTTTTTTTGTTTTGGGTTTTGCATTAGTAGCGAAGAACATTGTCAACAATAGAACATAGGCAACAATTTAGTGTGACTAGTTGGGAAGAATGCCCACCAACACTCAATACCTAAGCTCTTTCTCCATAATTTGTTTTGCTCCATACCAAAAGTTAGAAAATAGGAATTGGGCAAGATAGATGGCATGAATAAATTGCACAAATATGTTAGAAGTGATGAAGCTCTATAGGGGATGATTATGGCTAGTTTGAAGAAAGCATTAGTCTATGGGTGATGAGGTATCAGTGGAAAATTGCACTCAAGAAATTGAGACTCATTGATTTGGGAACTTGGCAGGTACAGTGTCTGCAATTTTCTAAGGAGAAACCATTGTGAAATTTGTGTTGATGCAAACATTCATTTCATCCCTGTCAAATGCCTGAGTGGATATGTGGAAGCATTGTTTGGGGGGGGGGGGTTATATGAATTGAAATTGATGTTATGTAAAATTGAAATAACCTACAAAGAATAGTCCAGAGAGATTTGATACAGCATCTTTATGATCCCTTCATGCTAAAAAATATAGTTTAAATAGGTAGTATGAATTAATGAGGTAGCTAATAATTATTAACTACTTGGGGATTAGTATTCAGTAAAGGTTTATGCAAAATAAGGATTGTTAGTTGAATTCCAAAAGCAAAATTTTTGACATCAACTATGGATGTGCCATGAACATTTCTTGCATTAGGATGGGTTTTGCGAGGTTTTGTATGGTCTCCTTTTTGGTATTAGAGCAATTCCTTCCAAGAGTTCATATTTGCCTATGAATGTTGTGGATGATATTGGGTGTTGATGGTTTAGATCAAGAATATGCCAATGGCATTACTATGGACCGTAGAAGAAGTGGTTATTTGGGAGAAGTTCAACACATGAAGGAAATATTGGTTGTAAGTGAATTCGATTTCCCATTTCCTAGGTTTGACATCTTGCTTAAAATCGGAGTGGTCATTTTGCAATTGCAAGGTTTTGATGTGGTAAACATCATTGGACTAAACCCAAATTTAGCTCAAGTAAGAGATTTGGTTATGCAAGTTACTCACACAAGAATGTACACAAGGGTTCAAGGGTTCAAGTCTGGTTGAAGATAGGAGATGGAGCAGGGAACTAAACAATTGTTGTTAAATATCAAGACAAATATTATTTTGTTACAATTTTTGTTCGATCCTTTGAGTATTGAATTGCATGAAAATGTTGAAGTAATACCAAAAATAAGATATTTATGGTTACTTGTGGCTGTTCTGTCACCTCATCACCAAGTTAGGGTTTTTTTTATAGGGATAGATGTATTATTCACCATTGGGGACAAGGTTGTCAAGGTTGAACACATCAAGGTTGAATTTAAAGTTTTGGTGTGGAGATTGGGAAAAAAGAATGATGGAAAATGGTTACATAATTTCAAGCACGAGGAGAGGATGCATTATGAAACACATCAACTTTCAATTGGAGCTTACAGCATGATTAATGATGATCCAAACTAGGATATGGAGTTGTATTGAAGAAGGCTAGAGCTCTATGATGGATGGTGATAGAAAGGTTAGTTGGGAGTGACTTTGTTCCACATAATATACCTAAACCTTCCATCTTTGATTTCGAAATATTTCGCTTTGAAAATGGATATCATGCCCCTAGGTTAGGAGACATTTGGATTCCATTCTTAGATATCATTAAACAACATTATGTTATATTCTATATGCATGACATGGAAATTTTATTCAAGGTAGGAAATATAATCGTTAGAATTGAACATTCTGGTAATGTGTTCAAAATGTCAAATTGGAAGCTAGATTTTGGAAGCAAATGGATCAGAGAAACATTTGAAACCATAGATTTTGCTATGGGTCTAAATCAAGAGGGAACTTCTTTTGATCTTCATATGTAATAGAAATAACATTAGTGGAAATCTAGAAAAAAACTCAAAATGACAAGCCCCAAGGACATGGGTGAGTTATTTTGGGGAAGAAAGTTTGAAGATGTGCATGATTGGGTGGAAAGACTAAAAATGGCATTAAAAGTAAGAGGTATTGATGACTTAAAGTTGTTTAAAATTAGCAGGGTCAATTTAAGTGGTTCAAAAAGTTGGCTACAGCTCCTACAACTTGGCAAGACATGAAGGTGGCCATGTTGTTGAAGTACGACAATGTTGATAAAGAAAAAGTCAAAGTGAAGCTTGATCTGATCAAGTAAGAACCTAAGTAGAAGGTTCAAACTTGCTATGACTAAATGGAAAAATTATTTGCAAGAGGTAAATTGGAGGATGTGGAGCAAAGAAGGAGGTTTTTGTCCTATTTATGACTTGAAATCAAGATGTTGTGTGTAATGAAGGATTAACCCAGTATGGATATTTTATTTGATGCTGCATTGAAAATGTAACAAATGTTAACAAAGCTTGGTGAAACCCCGTTTGAATTGTTAAAGGAAGAATAAGAAGAAAACATGGGTATAATAGAAACAATAGTGGAAAAACAAGTACAAGTGTTAAATGAATCATTAATCAATTTATTGAAAAAACAATTGGACCTCCAATTCAAACCAAGTGCCACGTTAGGAGGATCCACAAGCTTTAATGGTTGCCAAATATGTCATGCAAAGGATCATTTGGCCTATGAATGTCCAAGGTATGCCACTACCAAACCAAAATGTTAGAAATGTGGAGGTTTACATAAGACTGAAAATTATGGTTTGAGGTGTATTTTTGTGGAGGACTTGGGTAGACAAAGGAGCATTGTTGGCAAAAGGACTTTAAACCAAGCACAACCATTAATAATTATTTGGAAGTGGTGGTTGATGATGAAGAAGTAGTGAAGACTCAATTTGACAAAATATGTGGAGGCAATATGAATTGTTTTCACACACCATGGTTTTGAAGCATCAAGTGTTTGTGGATGCACTTACGAGAAAAACAAAATTTCCAACTCTACTAATGAAGAAACAAGATGAAGAGTCATTAGGTTTGAAAAGGAATCAATAATAAGATAAAAAACATTACCCCATTTCATCAAAGGGAAAATATTTTTGACACCCACAAAAACAATACTTACCATATTAAAAAAGTTGGAGTATTTGGAAGGACTAGTCAAGTTGGCACGTAGATGCAAGAATGAAGAACACAAAGCTACAATTATAGTTACATTGGCTCTAACTTGCAAGCTTTACATAGGATCAATATCAACAAAGTCATAGGAGCAAAACTCTACATTTATTAATAGATATCAATAATCACATTGTTGAAGGTTTAGTAGACATAAGGGCTTCCATGTTCGTTTTAGCAATTAGAGTGGTAAGAGAGCTAGGCATTATGCATCTTGTGGGAGGATCAGAATCCTACGAGACTGCTTCTAATGTAGTTAATTACATAGGCCATGGGAAAGATTGAAAGCATACCTATTCGGATTGGAAATATGACTTCCAATGTGGTTTTCATGGTAGTTGATACATATAACTATGATGTGTTATTGGGATTAGATTTCTTGATCAAAATAGGAGTAGTAGTGGACATGGAACGCATATTGATTCAAGTTAGACAAGGTCTAAGAGCTAAGGTATAGGTATTGTCATTCAATATGGTCAACATGTTATAGTTGGTTTTTGAACAATTGATTCAATCATATGATGTTTTGCACAAATTGATCCTTAGGATTTCTCAACTAAGTCTAAATGTTTATGTGGGAGAAACAAAGTTGCTTCATGAAATGGAAAATGTGGAAGAATGGACGAATAATTTTTTTAAAGTAAAACCTTTCAAATTTTGAATTTAAGGCCAACATGGATGAGGATGGGTTTTTTCATGAAGTTATAGAAAATCATCAATTGTAATTGATTTTATAATAAGAACACAAATGTGTTACAAAGTTCATGATCAAGTTTTGAATGCATTAGTCAAACTATAAGTTCCTAAGTAGTTTATGAACCTAATCATTGAAAGCCAAGCAACTAAGTTCATGGATGTTGAATCAGCAAAGGAAGATGATTATGTAGAATGGCTAAGATGGGTTGCATGTGAAGAAAAACGAAATATGCAACAATTTGAAAATGGATAGGCAATTAAACTACCTACTATGTTTCAACTGAAGCTAATTATTGATGGACAACAACAAAATAATGATGCATTTGACGTGATCAATGAAGGAAAGTGGGAGAATATCAAGAAAATGATCAAAATTGATCCCGAGCTTACATCAAAAAAGGCTAAGGAGTTGTGGCAAGTTTTGGAAAACGATGTTGATGTATTTGCATTGAATAAAAGGGAATTGGAATGTTATTTAGTCAAGGAGCATGCCATTAATACACAAGGACTCCCATTATGTCATATTAGTCCTAATAGACCATCTTTTTGGGAAAAGGTGGAAGTAAATTAACAAATATAGACATTGGTAAAATTAGAAAATATGATACTTAATGTTTATGAATATGCTTGTAAAGTGACTTTACCAGTCAAAAAGGATAAGAGTAGGTAGTTCTATGGAGATTACTGTCCATTGAACACTCAAATGTGTAGGGATGCATACCCTATGCCCTTGATTGAGGATGTGTTGAATTAAATGGGGTTTGCAAAATGGTTTTTAGCATAAGACCTTCAAAACGATTTTTGGCAAATCAAGATGCATCTTAATGATGTGAAGAAAACCACATTAATCACCAAAGTCAAGGTGTATGAATGGTTGGTGATGCCTTTTGGTTTGAAAAATACCACGAACACATGTTTTAAAATGATGATTAATATTTTTTATAAATGGTTATAACAATTTTTTGAGGTTTTTGTGGATGACCTCAATATCCATATAACCACATAAGAAAAACATCTCCAACACATCAGTATGGTGCTACAACATTTGAAAGAAGTAAATGTAAAAATGACTTCCAACAAATGTGTATTCTCCACCAAAACACTAATAGAAATTATGGGTTTTACAATTGTCATTTGAAACTAAAATTCAATTGCATGTGACACATTGAACTACAAATTCATGTAGTTGCTTAAAACAAGTCACACATGTCATTCAGTTGCATGCGACACTATGTATGCAACATGTATACATGGTGTTAATATATGTGTTGATCCATACATACCAATTCAAATGTAATTACACCTTATATGCAACTCTTTTTACAACTATAATGCAATTAATCAAAGTATGACACATGTTTAAAAATTGAACAAATTGCTTGTGGACATGTGTCATTTTTGGGGGTTATTTTTATGTTTTCAAAATTAAAAATTCATTGGATTAATCTTAATTGTTAAAAAAATTTACCACTGAGATGATGACACATGGCACACCATGGAATGTTCATTGACCATTTGACACATGTCCATTTTAAAACACCAATTATATGGTGATACATGGTGCCTAGGTAGGTAGGCAATTGGGTTGAAACATGATAACATGAGTTGCATTAGCATATTTTTTAATATAATTTTTAAATCTTCAAAAATATCTTATATATATAATATTATTATGTCAAGGTTTATGTAAAAGATTTCAAAATATATATGTAATTTTCAAAAGTTTTGAAGTTTATTTATAAGTTTATTTAATGATTAAAAAACACACATTATAATATTTAATGCGTTTTTGAAAAAAAAATATTCATTGAGTATTTTTCAAATTAATTCACATGTTCCAATGATATGTTATGAACCTTACTATATAAAAATATCTTACATTTTCAACACCAAATTAAATTACCACTTCTAAACATGAAAAACTTAAGTACACGTTACACTTATTATGGCTCCCGTTAGTGTGACTACACCCAATTATCACACCTTTCTAAATAAGTAGGTAGGCCTAGGTATGTAAGTAAGTTGAAAGGTCGGCTTAAGTTAAATAGGTAGTATTAAAATAATCCAATTTTATTTTTGGGTTTAACCGTTTAATTAAAATTATTCTTTTTTATTAACTCATCCCCAATGGCACTTGGTATTCGATTTGTGAACATGGCCATTGCACCTAATTATATAAAGTGGAAAATTGGATTGGAAGCTTAAAGATATGAGATTAAAAAACATTCATTGTAAACATCAGCAATTTAGTTGCACATTAAATACAACTACTATATTAAGGTAGAATGGCCTAGGGAAGGCTCCATTGCTTTTGATGTCAAAACAAAACTTGAACCTTTTCCTCTTGGAGCATGTAGCACATTAATAATCATCAAAAACAAATCAGAAATGAAAAAGTTATGGCCCCCCAAAGTAAAGGGGGTCAACAATTCAAAAAAAAAACCACCCTACATTGGAAAGGTCGGTTCCCGAAAACCCAAAAAGTTCCTTGTATGTTGATTTTTTGCTATTAGAGTTCAAAGATCATTTGTAGAACTTCAGGTGGCGTTCCTATAGCACTTTAAATCGTTTAAAATGAATAAGAAATAAGAAAGTTACAAGGTTTGAAAGTAAGAAGGGTCCAAAGAGAAGAAAAAAGAAAAAAATGTGTTTTGTAAGTTGGAAAGCTTTTTTTTTCATTACTATTAATTGTCACTATAATTAAATATTTTAAAATTAATAGTTATGATTATAATAATTTATAAATATTATAATCTTAATATCTTATTTAGGTTAATACCTAGGTTGTTAACCTAGGTTAGAATATATATAAATTAACTAATGTATCTTATTAACCAAAGGCAAATTAACATCATTAATATTAATATTAATATTATTATTAAATTACTCTTATTAATACTAGTTATTGTTTTTATTAATCAATTAATAATAGTAATAATTTTGATTTTAATAATTTTTTAATAGCTATGATTATTTATAATATTTTTTATAAATTAAATGAATTAATTATGAATAATAATAAAAATAGTCATTAATAATTATTATTAATTTAGCTTAATTTAATTTATCCATAATTAATTTAACCACTGTTAGTTTACACTAATTTAATTTAACTTAATTTAGTTTAACCATATTTAATTTAGCCACAATTAGTTTAGCCTAATTTAATTTAGTTTAATTTAACTTAATTATAATTAGTTTAGCCTAACTTAATTTAGCAATGTTTAGTTTAATTTAACTATAATTATTTTAACCTAATTTAGTTTAACCATGGTTATTTAGCCATAATTAATTTAACCTAACTTAATTCAGCCATGGTTAATTTAGTTAAGGTTAATGTAACTTTTTAATTGGTTTAACCATGGATAATATGATTTTTTAATTAATTTAGCCATGGTTACTTTAGGTTAACCTTAGTTAACATGGGTTTAACTTTAGTACTAGAGGTACATAATATTACTATACATAGCCTAGGTAAACATATTAGGTATATTAATTTAAATATGTATTAATTTAGGCCATTATTTTGATGACATGTGTTCATGTTATACACATTTAACTGTATGTTAATTGCACACATAACCATATGGCCCAAAAATTATACAATACTAAATTTGCAGTTGCAAACATAACCCATATAGTTGCAAATGACAACTAATTGCATGCTAGTTGCATAATGACTGGTTGCAAACAACAAGATTTCTACTAGTGAAAACATTAGATTCTTAAGACATTTGATGGGAAAAGCAAAAACAAAACCAAACCTAGACAAGGTTAGGGTTGTGGTGGAATTCCCCATCCTTCATACCATCACCAATGTACAAGCATTTCTAGGTTTGACCGGCTATTACATGAATTATATCAAAAGGTATGTTCGAATAACAGTTCCATTGTTTGACCTAACAAAGTGTGATGTTACATTCCAGTGGACCCAAAAAGGTCAAAAGGCATTCGATCAACTGAAACAAGCACTTGTTTTTGCACCAATACTAACAATATTTGATTTCTGCAAAGGATTCATTTTGGATATATATTGGTCCACAAAAGGTGTTGGGGCTATATTCTTGTCCCAAAAAGAGGGAAAAAAGGAATGTGTAATTGTGTATGCTAATAAAGGATTGTTTCATTTGTAGAAGAGATTTCATCCCATGGAAGGGGAGTGTCATCCCCTAATTTGGGGAATTATGTATTTTCGACATTTCCTTCATAAGAATTATTTCACCCTAAAAACTAACCACAAACCTCTAGAATGGTTGGCAACAATGTTTGATGCATATGGTAGGAGAGGTTATTGGATAAACATGCTACAAAATTTCAATTTCAAAATTTTGCATTGTCCTTGGTCTAAACACATTAATTTCGATGTTCAAGTAGTTGTAAACCAATGGGTAAAGCCGAATCTGATGAAGATTTTTCTAAAGAGATGAAAAAAATTAGATTGGTACAAGAGTTGGGCATATAGACCCAGATTGGAAGAAGGAACATGCGAAATACCGAAGTACCCAACCTATTTATGGTAGAGCCATTGTTTGACACCATGATGCACCAAAATATAGAGGCTAACTTGTAGGGTGAAACTCATGAGGATGAAGCAAGGATTCACTCACCAACAATGAAAAGAAGAAAAATACAAACAAGTAACAAAAACATATGCTAAGAGCTAGCAACAAAAGCTCATTCTATGGTGGACGAAGAGTTGTTCAATGATGGTGATGATGATGTGGAAGAAGAAAGTGAATGTGAAGGAAGTTGCCAAAAATACCTGGATATTTGGAATAATTTTAATTGTTTAAAAAACTTGTAGACATGACAGACGATTAGTGATGTCATCATAAAAAAAGTGATGAGAATCACAAAAAAGGCAGAAGGTTATATTTGGCAAGGAGGTTAGTTGTATTTCAAGCACAAAATAGTGCCAAGTCCTAAAGAAATAAAAAAACATCTTTGAACTACACTAGGAAATTGGACACTTTGGGGAACAATAAACCTTAGCAAAAGTATGCAAGAGGTTTTATTAGCATAACTATATTGAACAAGTGAAAACAATTGTCAAGGCATGTAAAAAATGCCAAATGGTAAAACACACTAATAACATCAAATCGGATGTGCAAGATTTGAAAATCATTCCAATGTGTGACTTATTTTACAAAGTTGCATTGGACACTGCTAGACTGCTTTTAAAAACAGATGGGGGCAAAAAAGTACATTTTGGTTACTATTGACCATTAATCCAAGTGGTTTGAAGCAAAAATAGTACCTAATCGCACTACTACTATTGCTATTGCTATTTTTGAAAAAAAGATTATTTGTAAATATGACATCCTTAAATATATCCTCATTAATAATGGTGGAGAATGGTATGCCAAGTTTGATAATCTATGTAAGATCTATGGCATTCATGCCATCAATATACTGCACCACAAAGGCCTCAATGTAATGGGATGGTTGAAAGGTTGATCAAAACTATCAAACATAGAATCATATTGATGTCTACATTTCAAGAGAATTCAAGCACTTGGGACTTGCAATTACCCAAGTTAATATTTGGATACATGTGTGGGATACAAGCCAATACAAAAATTTCCCCATTCATGGTTCTTATTGGACATACCTCTAGGTTAAAAGTTGACAACCAACTGTGTATGTTAACCCAAACCTTTGATGAAGAGCTCATGGTTGAATAATTAATTGAACAAATGATTGCAAAAATGAAGTTGATATTTGATTTGCACAAGTCAATACTCAACAACAATGCACAGGCCTAGGTTCAACAACAAAAGACTTGTGTTTTATAGAAGATAAAACAATTATTCCCTTATTTTAAAGTAGGGATTCATCTAGGTAAAATGAATAAGCCATGTAAAAAAAAATCATTCGTAGGAAGTTGGGAAGGATTGTATTTTTTTGTTGGATATGTTGATGAGCAAGTGACTGCGAAGCATGACGATGGTAGAAGAAATTGCATTATTAGAAGCAAGGATAAACAAATGTGGGAACATCTTAGTAGGGACTTGCAATTGTACTACTAAAAACTGTAGCATATGAAAGTTATGGGAGCACAACTAAATAAAAAGGGAGTGGTTACATATGTGGGATGAAAAGGAGTGAAATGAAAACATCTAGGATGAAGATGTAATGGAAGGTGCTTCACTTTGCCAAAAGCAAAAAATGATAGAATAGTTAATTAATGAATGTTCTTGTGTGGATAGAAGTTTGTGTAATTGTTTCTTGCAAGTTAATAATTGCAAGATATTTGAGTTTTGCACTTGAATTCTTTATGTCAAGATGACAAAGGAGCCATGGACCATGGCTTTGTTTTGTACTTTTGATGTTTCTCGGCAATGGTGGCTTGGTGGAGATTCTTCTATAGTTGATTTTGAAGAAGGATGGGCAACGAAAATTATAAAAAGACAATCTTTTGGAAAGTTAAGTACCTTATTATTATTATTATTATTGTGGGTTTTGCATTAGTAGCCAAAAACATTGTCCAACAATCTAGGCAATAGTTTAGTGTGATTGGTTGGGAAGAATGCCCATTAACATTCGATACCTAAATTCTTTCTCCATAATTCGTTTCGTTGCATACCAAAGTTAGAAAATAGGAATTGGGCAAGATAGATGGCATGAATAAATTGCATAGAAATGTCAAAAGTGATGAAGCTCCATAGGGGACGATTATGGTTAGTTTGAAGAAAACATCAATTTGTGGGTGGTGAGGTATCAATGGGAAATTACATTCGGCAAATTGAGACTCATTGATTTGGGAACTTCGTAGATACAATGTTTGGAATTTTCTAAGGAGAAACCATTGTGAAATACATGATGTAGACATTCGTCTCATCCTTGTCAAATGCTTGAGAAGATATGTGGAAATATTGTTGTGGGGGGGGGGGGGGGGGGGGGTGTGTAAATTTTTTTGGTATGAAAATGAAGATGACA
>Ga0116227_10003084_pt1 | contig 37342 bp, 40 predicted proteins | sample S1TSphgellanicum_FD_89693 | JGI IMG/M metagenome (GOLD analysis project Ga0116227, IMG submission 89693) | Host-associated microbial communities from peat moss isolated from Minnesota, USA - S1T2_Fb - Sphagnum magellanicum MG | ecosystem: Host-associated > Plants > Peat moss > Unclassified...
AAAGTATGGTATCCCAGGGGTTTTGGTAAAAAAACATTTGAAAAGTCGTGTGGGACCATGGGTAATAAATTGTGATTTTTATTAATTTGTTTATGGGTGTTTTTTTAATTTTTTTTTTTTTTTTTTTTGAAAGAGCCATATTCATTGGCCCATCAGCAATTTTCTTGGAACACTGAGCACTCCTCCAATGGAATCATCTCTTTGAACCCCCAGTTGCAAAATACAAACATCTGTATTCTCCGGAAGCCTATCTTTCAGTTTATATACATTGACAGTTGAACTTCGGGCAAAACCATATGGGATAAAATTGAGGTGCTATTGGGAACGCCTTACGGAACAACTTGGGGAACCTTAAGGGAACTTGATGAGAACAAGTTGAGAACACGTTGGGAACAAGGGAAAAAAGCCAAAAAAAAACTCCCCCAAGACGAAAAAAGGGCCCATCATGAGTGCATGCTGAGCCTTCCCATTGGCTGTGTAAAATTTCTATATCCAAAACTGTTTGTCACCATTTTCAACCTGGCCTAATACCCCATTTATAAACTGTGGGTAATTATTTATTGCTTGAACTCAAGCTGTTCTTCATAGGCCCATTATCATGTTAATTGCCATTTTTCAACTAACCACGAAATCCAACCCCACCACGCCCCAAAATCCAATCCCCCTCATTAGCTGCCCCTATTTGGGGAGTTTATTTCTTTGTGCCTGAAGATGCCTCAAAAACAATTCTCAGCCGGTTGGGTCAATAAAATATTCCTAGAAAGTTGCAATTGAAGTACATCTCAACGGACGCCCAAGAAACATTTGTAGCCCTTAGGTATTAGGGAAGGAAGTTCGTTTTGTTCGTCACCTTGAGAATTGAGATCTCCCAAACCAGGGTGCCCTTGCCCAATGTTCTTGTTCTGGTTGGAACTTGGAATGCCTCAATGAGTAGAGGTGCTCCAATCGTGTTTGGTAGTGTTTAGATTTACAGTGCAAGAGTTATTGAATATTGAATAATTTATTTTTAAAATTAAAAGAATAAACAATAAAAAATTATTGAAATTGACACAAGTTACTGTTAGAAAGCTCTTGATGAATGATATATCTTGGAGGCGATTTCATACCTTTTAGACATTAAGTGCAAGAGATATTTAATTTTGGGTAATTTTTGAAATAAAATATGAAATTTTCATTTTAGTTTTTTCACATTTGAAAATTTGAGCTTTATTGTCAAGGTCATGTTCACACTTGAGTCAATGGCATAGGTCACACTAGTATAATTGAAAAGGGCTCAATGATGGAATGAGTAGGGTAATTCATATTAATTAGTTGTAATGATCCCCAAAGTTCAATTTCTTTTCTTTTGTGATAGGCATTATCGATTGACCCATCACCAAAAGAAATTAATCAAATTTTGGATTGCATCAAAAATAGGTACCTTACCTTACGGAAGGTTAGTTTTTGTTGAAGGGGGCATTATTCGTTTTAGCCTATTTTAGGATTTTATGTTCTACAGTTAGTCATTTTTCCTCTTGTCTATTTTCATCCATTATAGATGACATTGACATCATAGGTCCCTCCTTCAATTGTATCATCTGCTTATGAACACTTCCAGACCAAATTTTGTGCAATAGGTCTTTTTATTCAATCTCAAAAATGTGTTGCATGGTCACCCTTTAAATTACCATCAAATTTCAACATTCCATCCCAATTTACCACCCCATCCAAAGGAATTAGAATTTTGGGGGTTTTGTTGGGGCACCTTAATTTTTAACGTCATCCTACATCAAAGGTGCCTTGCAAGAGGATTCTTAACATGTGGACCTTTTCCCTAAAATGGATGATGTTCAAGTGAAATTTTAATTTGTTGTTTCATGCAATGTCCATTGTGTTTTTTTACGATGCACACCTCCATTTTTCACTTTCATAAAATCCATTATTTCCTTTGACTCATTTTTCCTTCAAATGTTTGGATGTTTTTTGGGTTTAAGATCTTTTGATAACTTAGAAAGATTTTAATTTCGTAATCAAGCTTCCCTGCTAATAACTTTTAGTGGTGTTGGGTTCATATTGACATCCATCATCACCCCAATAGTTTATTTAGGCGGTTGGGCCCTTATTGCTTTAGTCATAGCTATTAAGTTTATGGTTGATCAACGTCCTTTCCTTCTTGGAGCCTTAGCATGAGTCGACAACAACACATTTCCTTTCCAATAACACTTCAAAACAACATGTGATTTCTACCACCTTTTGCTCATGCATGTTTTTTTTCGTGTAAACAACTCATTGAACAACAAATGGTTCAATTTCAAAATTCCATTTCAAAGTGTTTACACCATCATACCCTTTTCATCATGTTCTTTGATGGGACATCTGAGGCCAATCGTGTTTGAATTTTATCATGTTCTGGCCTAGGGGTGAATGTTTGGTTTACAACTCAACTAGTCTTCCCAACCTTTTGATTATTTTTCCCAATTTTTTCCACAACACTTTGTATGCAATTTGGATTACCCCATCCTTCAACTACATGCATCCTTCGATGTGTGTGCACACATCCCATCAACCCTATGGGTATCCACCTTTTATGTTATGTTCATGACAATGAATGCATTGGAACCCATGATGCAATTCATGACACCTTTGTTGCCATTGGGCGAAATGTTGGTTTCCATGTGGGACCAGAACAATTACATGCACTTCTTTCAACCACATTCAACTCCTTTCATCAATGAGTTGACATTGTGCTTACCAAATAGGGCATTCGCACTTTAATCGACGTTGTCATTGTCGACCCAACGCAAGTGGATTTACTTCCTTAATCTTGCACAACTCAAAGATTTACTGCCTTTGATAGAATTCAAGCCAAGAAAAAGAATTATCACAATCAGCACCCCATTAATGAATTTCTTCCCTTAACAATTTAAGTATTTAGTTGCTTACACAAACATGCCAATGTGTTTTTACACGATTGTGCCAATACCATTTGGAGCTTGAAAGGGCTAAAAGGCCTTCATCTTTTTACTTTCGTCACTTTTCTTTGTCAAAAAGTTTCGACCACATTGCAAAGGATGTAAACATCTTTCATCTTAAGTCAGGTGGTAGCCATGGGCTTAGCTACTTCCCAACTTCCACCCCTTCAAGACACACTTTCCATCACCATAGCTAATTTATTGCAAGCCGTTGATTTTATGACATATAAATATGGCCAACCTAACACAAGTGATTGGTTATGGACATGGAGAGATTTTCATGGTTATTTTAAACCTGTCTTGTCACTTCTCCCTTTTCCTTAATTTTACTCCATTGTACATTTCCCTAATTTGTAGTGTGTTTCTTAATAAAGCTTTATGGAACATTCTCTCTTCAATAATCCTCAAAATAGTGAAATGAATTTTTGTGAAAAATTATGAAATTGACATGTTGAAAATCATTATGATTATCATAGGTTACACACTGAATAATTTCACTACTCATATGAAAATATCAGTAGATAATAGAAATAATTATAACTTCAAATTTAAAAAAGAAGTGATTTTTCGAATGAAAATATTTATTCACTTAGTCCATGTGGAAACTGACCTTAGGTTACAGTAAGTATATTGTTGTCCCCTCCTCTTGGGCTCCTTATACAAGTTACAAGCATGGAACTTAGGGCAAAGGATATGAGATGAAGTGAGGTGGTATTAAGAATATGTTAAGGAACACATTGGGAATACATTGGGAATTTGATGGGAACAACAAAAATCCAAAAAAATTCAACCCCCACCCCCTTCACCCCTACCCCAAAGAGGGATATTCATGAATATAAGATGCCCTCCAAATATACTTGGAAATTTCTCTCAGTACTTACCTAAGCTCCAAGTAAGCTGCTTGCAAGAGCCCCCCAGAAATTTTAAGAAAAGTTCAACAAAAATTGCCCTTTGTTTTAAACATATTATGAAATAATGTGGAATCTTTCTTTATGGATTATTTTGAGGAGGATTTTTTTTTGCCATATAAGGTCATACATTGCAATCTAATTTTTTAAAAAAATATCATGCAAAATATTATAAATATAGGCTGTTCTACAAGTTGAAAAGGTCAACAAAGAGGCAAGAATAAGGTATACATTGGGAGGGCGATGTCGGTTAACCTTTTTGTAACTTGTAATGGACCTTGAAAGTGGCTCTTTGGTGACATTGGTTTCGATTTAAGATCTTTGCTTGTGAAAAGGTTCAGCAATTTTATGGAGTACAAACTACAAACAAACTTTAACCCTTTTTGTGTAAGGTGAAGCCCCATAATAGGGGAATTCCTGGAATAAAGGGCCTAGGACAAGGGAATAGCCCACATATTTTGGGTATATGATGGAAATACTTTTTTTTTTTTGGGGGTGTTTTAAACAGATTAATTATTAATTATTATAAAAATATGATGGAAATATGTTTTTATCATTTTGAGCACAGTAGACATTCATCATTGATTATTTTCAATATTTTTTGTAATTCTCTTGAATTTCAAATGGGAAAATATAATTTCACTTTGCTTGTAAGAAGTTCGAGTCGGTGTTGGCCAGTTGATGAGTTTTGACCCAGTTATCAAGCCAATTTTTTTTAATTGGTTAAATTGATATTGAGTTTTCAAAATCTAATAATCTACATGGATGACCCAATTATCATCCAGGTAGGTTATCACTCTTTAAACACTAATACAAAAAAAAATTTAAATATTTTTTCAGTTTTAATTTTTAAAAAATAGTTTAAAAAATATTTTAACCAGTGTATATCAATAAGTTAACTAGAGATTCTCAATTGATTATTTGATAACCTACCAAATGCTCAATTTTTTACATTGATATTGGTAACCTATGTGATCCCCAAAATTTTTAAAAAAAAACCTACCCAGCAATTATTAAAAAAGCAATAACATCCCAACATTGGATAGAACCGCCTTAGATAACCAGCTGTTATCCAACTTATGAGAACCAGCATTTTGAGAACAAAAACTTAATACCTTGGTCGATTCTTTCAAATTTGGCAGGAAAACCAGATCAGTTCTTAGAATTTATCTTAAGAACTGGAACCAACGGTTCTCACAAAAATAAGAACTGCCCAACACTGGTTTTGCCCAAAATGAAAGGATGGTACCAGCCTAGTTTTTCTAATTTCAAGATATTGAGAATATTTTGTATGAGTAGTTTGACAGGTGTAGTATCAAAAAAATTCATGGGTCCATGAGCATTGGGGAAAAGGAAAAAGGACCCAATATTCATGCAAATGAATTCGGTTTTTGTCCTCAAGTCATGAATATAGCCATAGAAAGAAGACATGCTAATTGGGTAATTCCAACAGGACAATATTATTAAATTTAATTGAAATGCTAATTGTTATCCGTAAGTCGGGCGATTGGGGGCGAGAAGGACCAGTTTCAGCATAAGAGGGCCACAAATGTGTAATTGGGAATGAAATTTTACAAAACGAAATAACTGGTACCCAAACTAGTTTTTCCACCAATGTTGGTGGTAAACTGAGTTTCATCCCCTCTGTCCTTTTTCCTGAGTGCCTACTTTATGGACAACTTTATTACTTGACAAAAAAAGCTTCAGATGATATACCTCGTTGGCCAAACCTAGCATATTCAAAACTACAAAAACCCACCAGCTTAAAATTGCCCAAAACACTTTGTAGGCGAAGGTTACATGAAGGTTGACAACTTATTCCAAAAAACAGGCGCCAAGGAGACTTTAAGAAGTTCTCATAATACCCAATTAGAAAACTCTAAAAACAAAATTGCACAAAGAAAATTGATTTGGTTTCTTTTCTTTTTTTGTGGCAGGCCAGAAGAGGATTGTGGAGAAAACTCTGGCAAGATTTTTTCCCTCGGCTCCTTCACAGTGGTTGGATCACAGATGGGAGAAAGTAGAAAATCAAAATAATCTTGTTGATACAGGACTATAGGCGTTCTTGGGTTGCTAGTTTTTGATTAGTCTGTCTCCTCACCAAGTTGTGATGCTGGAAATCAATCCTCTTGTTTTCATGCAGGAAGTCAGAAAACTATTCTTGGACTTGTGATCAATCCACAGCTGAAGCTTGATTACCAGCTGGATTTGTGAATGCAAGATTCCCAGATTTCAAGCTATAAGGAGACACAGGAGGCACTCTAGCTCAACAACTTGAAATCCCCATGGGGTGGAAAGCAGAGTTGGCTGCAATGGCATCACAGACTGCACAATCAGACATTTGCACATGGAATGTGACGCTTGCAAGGTGCATAAGGATGAGGCAATAATGAGAAGACAATGGAGCTTTTTGAACAAATGCAAAAAGAAGGCACAATTCCTAACAGATTCACTCTTGTTTTGGTCTTGACTGCTTGTGCTAGTTTACAAGTGCTTGAAGAGGGCAGATGCATCCATGCAAAGAATATTCAAAGGGGTTGTGAGTGTGAAATCTTAACAGCCTCATTGACATGTATGTCAAACATGGGAGCATAGAGGACGTGAGGAGAGTGTTTAATGGGATGTCATTGCAGGATGTGGTCTCTTGGAATTCCATGATTATGGGATATGTGAAATGTGGGGAAGGGCAGAAGGCATTGGATCTATTTCAACAAATGCAAAGCAAAGGTGTGTGTGCAGCCAGACTCTGTCACCTTTGTGGGAGTGTCCAAGAAGGTAGGTGTATTCATGAACAGGTCATTTGATATGTGTGCCAAATGTGGGAGCATAGAGGATGCAGAGAAAATTTTCAACAGCATGCCCACATGTGATGTGGTCCTTTGTAACATGATGATTCTGGGATATGTGAAATGTAGGCAAGCACAGAAAGGATTAGGATTGTTCCAACAATGTGAATGGGTGCAGCCGGTGACCACCACCTTTGTAGGGACACTGAATGCATGTGCAAGTATTGAGGCCCTTGAAGAAGGCAGTCGTGATTACTTAGAATCAATGGGTTTAATTTACAGCTTTGCCGCAGCTGTGGAGCGCCATACCTGCATCATTGCCCTTCTTGGCTGTTCTGGCTGTCTGAAATAAGATGATGGCTTGTGAACCAAATGCTACTGTATGGATGGCCTTGCTTGGTGCATGCAGAATCATTGGTAATGTGGAGATGGGAGAATATAGTGCTAAATGAGTGTTGCAGGCTATGTGCTTCTATCAAATATCTATGTGGCTGCTGGCAAGTGGGATCTCACTGATGCAGGTGTTCAATAACAGAGGTTGGAAAAACGTTTGAGAAAACAGCCAGGGTATGGCTGGATTGAGATAAATGGGAAGGTGCATACATTTGTTGTAGATGACCGAGTGCATCTTCAAATTGTTGAAATTTGTGTAGAGCTGGAGAGATTTTCTGTGTTGATGAATGAACTTGGGTATGCACCAGAGACCAGAATTGTTCTGCATGATGTTGAGGAAGAAGAAAAGGTGTTTCATCTGTGTCTACACAGTGCAAAGCTGGCCATTGCATTGGGCTTATCAAAACACCTCCTTGTACTCCAAATTTACAGAAACCTTTGGTTGCCATACTGCCACCAAGTTCATTGCAAAACTGTCTGCAAGAGCAATCGTGTTAAGGGATGTGAGGTGATTTCATCACTTCCATGATGGTCTTTGTTCTTGCAGTGATTATTGGTGATCCCAGCTTTCTTTTTCGAATGGCCCATTTATTATCAGAGCCATCCAATCATGACACCCATGATTCATTTTATAGTGCTGATTGTTGGCATTTATAGACCCATTTTTAGTTATGACTCTGGAAAACAAGTAGGCCTGCATTGGTCTCAGTGAAAAGTGATTAGATTTTACAGTGAGGTTGGCTGTTGTGTTTCTCAATCTAAAATTGGTGAATTCAGTGATACTTCTTTCTATGATTGTCAAATAGCAATCCAAAACTATGTACAGCTTTATTCATATTTTACAATGACAAGAAAAATAACTATAAGATGGAAGGAGCAAGATATTTACATAGTGCATACCTACATATATGTTCCTCAAAGGAGAACAGAAGAGAAAGCTGACAGCTGCACAATGTTAGAGCTAACAGAGTTACAATTGTTATGGATAATAACTGGAATGTCATTTTCTCAAACCTTTTCTTTGATGAAACAATGGAAGTGCATTGTGGTGGTGGAGGAAGAACTCAGAACTTTCCTTCAAATAGCCACTCAGGAAGTTCTTGCTGCGATATTTGTATTCAATCTTTTTGGTAATCTGCATGAAATGAAGTGAAGGGTATGTTGCGGTTTTCAAGCTTTCATGCTGAGAGACGTGACCTCTTTATCGGCGATTCCACAAGGAACGATGTGTTGGAAGAACCTCAAATCCAGAGCTATGTTGAACGCCAGACCGTGTGAAGTGATGCTGCCAGAGGAGACTCTGATGCCCACAGCACCGATCTTCTTCCTGTTGTCCGATACCCAGACGCCTGTCTCCTTCACCATTCTTCCTCTGGCGGTGATGACATAGAGATGGCACAGTCGGATCATGGTGTCTTCCAAGCCTTCCAAGTACTTGCGAACCCCGAGCTTCAAGTCTCTTAGAGACAGGATACGATACAGGACTGCCTGGCCCGGGCCGTGGAACGTGATGTCGCCTCCTCTCTGTCTGGTGAATCTCGGCTCCCATGCTCCTCACAACGGCAGGCGTCGACAGAAGGTTGTGTAACGTCCGACGCTTGCCGACTGTGAAAGTTGGAGGATGCTGCAAACACAAGAGCGTGTCGCAAGTCGTGCCTACTCGCCGCTTCTGTACTAGCTCGTTCTGAAGCACAAGTGCTTCTGCGTATTTCACGATCCCCATTCTCCAGATCTCCAATCTCCTCCCTCTCGACGATGCCATCACATTTCTCAAGATTTCCAAGCTTTTTTCTTCTCGCATGCAAATGTTTTTTGTATCCAAGATGTGCACTGCATGAAGAGCAAGTATTTCTCTTTCTTCTCTTTTCCAGGTTTAGGGTTAAGGGTTTAAGCCTTTTGGAGTTCTGAGTGCGTGAGTGTGCCTCGCTCTCCGTCAGTGACTTAGGCTCGCTATGCTTGCCTTTAAAACTGATGTTTACCACTGCCAGTGAGTAAAATTCAAGGTTGACAGCAAGCCAGACCTTGTTTTCAGGTATGATCCATGTACAGGTTTTGTTCTGCATGGTCCCCTAATTGTGGAGATTCTTGGGATATGTTCATGACAATGCATAGGCTGATCTTTACAGCACTCTTCTTTCAGTATTGGAATTTATTGATGAAATTGTTTGTCCACCTTATTCAGTCCTGCAGTTGCCACCACTGCATCAACACCTCGATCACTTGCAATTCAGGAATCACCACTGGATTCAGTTGAATCAACTGAGGACACAGCCAAGAGTAAGAATCTGCCAACAATTGGACAGTTGGCTCCTGATTCCCTCTTCCTGCATGCCTCTCTAGCAACCACATCAACCATTTTTTTGACAACGAGCTTTTCTATTGCCAGCACATGATCTGAACCAGGTAAGGTGACATCCTAATGATGCATCAATTCAAAAATAGCACGAAAAGCCTAGGCAGGTACGAGAAACATACATAGCTTTCCACAAGAGGTGAGAAATATTAGTGCCAGCATGATCTGAACCAGGTAAGGTGACTTCCTAATGAACCATCAATTCAAAAATAGCACAAAAAGTCTAGGCAGGTACGAGAAACATACATTGCTTTCCATCAGAGGTGAGAAATATTACTTTGTTGACAGTTGCACTTCGCCTTTCTGCTGGTGCTGCCATTGACGAGGTCGTGTTTGGATGGATCTCAGGGGAATGTTCCATACTTCTTTGTTAGTTCTTGTGCCAGTGATCCTTGGGAAATTACTGTGTCTGCAGCAACCTTCAGAGCAGGCAAAGGTGATGATGAAACTAATACTCATGAGTGCCAACAAACAACCTGTACTTTGAACACCTGAGATCATTCATCTGATCCCCAAATTGCACATTGTTTGCAGGGAAAGCAACATCAACAAGCTTTGGTACTTCTGCTGGGTATAACATTTCAAGGTGCTGTCCTGTTTGAGAGCCCCATTAGATTGCACAGGTCCTAAAGCAGCTTGCTGTTCAGGTGAGAGATGATGAACTCTTGCTTGAAGACTGCTGCTGCAGAGAGTGCAACGACAACTATCAGCATTCCAGCTTCACAGAGTGCAAAGAAAAGAAGTAGAATTTTTTAAGTCACACATGAACATAAGCATATACTATTTCTTTCTCCTTCCAGCACCAAACACCATTCTTTACTGTTTTCAACAAGTGCAAAGAAAGAATCAATTGTTATATCCTTGAACTGCTCACTTCCCTGTTCTTGATGGCATTTGTCAGTGTCTTCTCTCTCTGCATCTTTCTAGTCTTTTTCTGCTGCTGCAATTGAGAAAGAATAGCTGAAACCTGTTGGTGTGCAGATTGCTCATCTGTCACTTGCAATGCAGTGCTATGAGCTAATTGTGATGACTGCCACACTCCACTTTCCGAACACCATTAGAAACCTCACACCAAAAGCTTCCACATATCCATCACTAAGTAGCTCAAAGATCCTCATAGAAAGTTTGCTATGATCAGATGGCGAGCAATCCATGCACACCCTGTGTTTAGGATCAGTACAAATTCAGGTGCAACTGCCGAAGAAAGATGGCAGAGAGGCAATGCCAGTGAAATGGAGATGAGCAGTCTCTTTGTACGAAAACAAAACGGGGTAAGGCATACACCTTGTTTCACAGAGAAACCGCTGTTGGTGCTCATCTTTCCAGAATCGTCTGTAGCCATGTGTTCCATCTGCAGCTGCTGCTGCTGCTGCTGCTTGCAGAAATGATTAGCATCCGAAGCATCAGCAGCAGCAGCCTTGGACTTCTCCACCACGTAACCCCCTTGACTTCGTTCCACCAGCACCCTGGAATTGAAAACCAGGCTCTCCAAGAGTAGACCAGCCTTCGGCAGGCCTTCCTGCTGCTGTGCTGCTGTCCCTCTCTTCAAATTCAGCGTAGGGATCGAGTTTGTGTGTCCAAGAATTAGAGCTGACTGCATCAGCTCCTGCCTCCTTGCCAAGAATTTCGCATCTCTCTCCATCTCAAGAGTCTCTTCTGGATCTCGAAGAAATCCCGTCATCAACATACGCAGAGAAAGCAACGACATCACATTTTTGTGCCGGTTTTGACAGGAGATGGTGATGATGAGGAGGAGGATCGTGTTGCAGTTGCGATCTATTCCTTCAAATCAGGTACTCACATCTCTCTGATCTGTGAGGCGGGGCCCTGCGGTTTTGTCTGGTTCTGCTCGGACATGTGAACTCGCGTCTTCCGGACGTCCTGCACAACAAAAGCCGAGCACAAAAATTGATCACGTGAGTATTCGGCGTCCGTCCTTCATGTGCTTGCAACAATAGGCTTCCAACAGGACACACAACACTCCTTGAGATTGTGTTGGAAGTCTGAACAGTAGTCCGTCCGTTCGTCCGCACAGGAGTCGTCGGCCGTGTGTGGAAGGCAGAAGATTCTATAAGAATGCTTAAAACCAAAACAACAGTTTGAGTTTCCTGGATCTGAAAGAGATGGAAACTGTTACGCTCAAAACAAGAAAGATTGTCGTCAGCAACGCACAGCTGAAAAAAAAAGCTTATCCCCTGATCGCGTCGATCGAGTCTCCACCTTCAACAAATGACTATAGAGCTTCTTCATCTTCCAGAAGTTGTTGCGGGCCGCCATCCTTCTCGGGAGTTACACATTGTCTGTCTGTCCGTCTGTCCGTGGCTGTTTCTCTCTCTCTCCACTCCATTGAGGCGTGAGGGCTTTACTTCGTTCTTGAGGGACCAGAAGAAGGTGTGGTGGCTCTCACATCTTGCACAAGCCTGTCAACAAGACCTGCATTCCAGCTGGATTGAGTGCGACGAGGAACATCTGACTTGCAGAAGTGCGGGGGGTTCAGGCCCGCAATCGGTTGCAGGCGAGGCCGTGATCAGGGCGGCCACGGGCACCGACAAGGCTTTATCAAAGAAGCTTTACTGATGAGCAATCGATCGTGGTGTTGGCCCTAATCCTGATGTGCTAGAAAAGAGCAGGCAAGAACGGGGGGAAGAGGACGATGTGATGGACAAATCTGTTTCAGAAATCTTCCACCATTTCATCGGCAGGCTCGTCTTTTGTCTCCTTCTGTTGGAGTTGTTCGATTCTTTGAACATCGATTCCTACTGAATAGTGCTGCAAGAAGAACGGTTTCACAGATTGAATAATGCGCATCCTTGAATTCCACTCTTTTGTTCGTCGTCTTTTTCTTCTTCTTCATCATCATCATCATCTTCTTGTTTGTATTCTTCGTCTTCTTCTGCTCTGCAGAGAGTAGTTGAGTGTTTCTTGTTTCTGAATGAATCCTTCCATAGAAATTCAATACAGGTCTTGATATTGGCATTTTCCTACTCGCCTTGTTTGTCTGTTGATGATAGCAGGGCAGTGACTTTGGAGGATCTTCAGAAATTGAGCAGCCAAATGCTTGTTGGATTCCAGCAAGCACTTGGTAAGGCTAAACTTCTCTACAGAACTTCTCAGAGATCGCTGATCCATGGCTTCCACTCTTCTTAGGGTTTGAATTTTGATTCACATTTCTGAGCTCTCTTTGAGGGAGAGGTGAAATTGATGATGGCATTTCATTTTTCACATTCTTGGTGCAATTTTCCTGTCTTCTGGTTGTGGCATTTCAGAGGTAAATTGTTGATGGCATCCATTCTGCTAAATCTCGATGCACTTTCTTGTCTGCTTGTGGCAGTTCAGAGGCATTGCAGCTGTAACTTGCTGATGGGTTTTCATTTTGCAATTTCTTGATGCACTTATTTGTGTCCGGTGGTTGTTGTTCAGAGGCATTTCAGAGGCCACCACTCCATGAAGCATCAGTCGTCTTAGCACAGGTTATGGCAAGTGCACCCAGTGAGCGCTTGGATACTTACACAGATATGGGCTGTCGTCATGTTCACTCTGATCATTCTGTTGTCATCAAGTGTGAGTGTTTTTGCTCCTGCTGTCTTTTCTACACTATGTCTGTGACTACCCAATATCACTGAGTCTCCCCTTTGCTACAAAACATGCAACAGAAAACTCAGGATGCAGATTTGTTGTATGATTCTTGGCTAAAATCTTAGGCAGATTGTTATATACTCATCTACACCCACACCATTGGGAGCTGATGAATTCAGTGGGGAGAAGTCACAGCAGCTAGTCAATGCTATTCATCATGGTGATTGGTGATGGTGATGGTCCAATACTTTGTGAGTGTGTACTCATAAGGTTATGACTGCACTCATTTGTGTCATGTTCGATCTGGTTTATTCCAGACCTGACTCAATACTTACCTCAAACTGTTATTATGGAGTTTTCTCTGCAATCTCATACATGTATGTTTTCACACTAGATGCCTGAGTGGCACCTTTCTTTGAGCAAGCTCTCCAGGAAGACAAAACATCTGGAAGATTAGAATGATAGATACTAGTCCTTGAATGGTTTTTTTCACTTATCCTTATCAATAAGGGATGGTTCTTTTTATCGTCATGTGAAGGATGGGCAGTGGACAGTGCACTGAAGGGTCTTCAAAGCCACATTGAGCAAGGTATGCATTCCCAGCATCTTACTCTCCTTTTTTCTGGATTGAGAATGCTGAATCTTCCTCTTATTTGTCGACTAATCACTGGCAGTCTCAATGCAAGTTGTGACTATAATTGTTCTATTTGAATGGCCTTATGTAACAATGGTAGTAATTTTGACTCCCAGACACGAATGCTACTTGTTGACCCTTCTCTGCCCTTCTCACTGTTAGCAGTTTATTTGTTCTGGATTAAAATGGCAGTGCACAAAGCAGTTCTTCTGAATGCTTAAGTTGAATCCACCCTTTCAGTGAAGGTGAATCTGTCAAATATTTATGAAGTTCTTCAGACCTCCTGGGAAGTGGTTCTTTGTTTGATGGCTGCTACAAAAGGCACAGATCTCTCTCTCAATTATGGTGTGCTTTCATTTCAGCTGGAGGAATAATGGAAGAAATGCGAGGCCTATTGGAGCAAGCAAATGCAGTCATGCAGGAGGAGTTGAATTTGGAGCTGGAAAGTGTATCCTTGACAGGAACTGACATCATATTTGAAGATTCTCGACCTACAGCAAGTCCAAGTGAGCAGGTTGTGCACAATACTGGATCTCACCAGCAGGTTAACATTTGTATTTTTGATGTGAGATAAGCTGCAGAAAATTGAACTTCAGGGAAAGTTGATTCCAATGAGATCCACAGTGTATTGGCTGCTCACTGAATATAGATATGCCTATCTTTTGTGTTTTTTCTTCAATGGGAATCTAATGTATGCTTATGCAGCAGTAACATATTTTGACTTGCTGACTGCATCCATGTCTGAGTCTGTCATTTTGTTCCTGTGGTTAGAATTGGTGTTGTAGTGCTTGTTCAAAAGATTATGCATGTTGTGAAGTGTGGAGGACTTTGGTTCAGATGCAGGACAATACTAATCACTGTCCTGATGGATTGAGTTGTAACCTTGGGTTCAACATGTCACCATGAGTGCAGTGTTTTGAATTGGATTGAAAGGTGAAAGTCCATTGAATAGGCTTATATTGTTGCTTATGGTTCCAAGAGCCAACAAGATTTATTGTTTTTGGTGTGCAATCCATTGATGAATTACATTCTTTACAGCTGACATCACCAAGGATGAAAGCAAGGGGATTACACATGTCTGACTATGTAACAATGATGGCAGACATAGTCAGCATGCTTGAACAAGACTTGCGTATGCAGGTAATTTGCAATTGCTTTGGACTCTTCAACTTCTCCCCTGTATTTTTTGCTGACAGTTTCTCTATGCTGAAATTGTGATCTCTGTGGCTGTTTGAATAGGAGCAAATAGTTGATGCCCTGGGGCTTGATTTGTCCTCAGAAGTTCTTCAAAACTACTGCATGATGTGGACACTCCGACCATTTGTGGATGAAACAGTGGTGGATAAAGCTCTTAGTTGGATCAGGCCATAAAATCACTTCCAGTGCCATCAGAGAGAATCCAATTTACATTGAAAAATGAAGGAAAACTCATGGATCAAAAAGATGTTGCAGACAGAAAAGTATGGCAGTCAATGATTTTTCAGCTTCTACAGTCTGCCCAACTGACTTTGACATTGTTGTCTGCTTCATCAAGATGCTTCTCTGCAACATTGCTTCAAGCAACAGGTTTCTTCACTCCATCTCTACTCAGGCACCCAACCAAAGCAAAGTTGACAATCCAGTCTGTTCTCCAAGAGAAAACCACTCTTTGATGTTCTTCCTCTGTAAATCCTAACTCAGCTTCCAGTCTTGAAAGACAGCACATTTTTTTAAGTGTTTTCAAACGATGCAGACAACTGTTTTCTGCTCATTCAACACATCACAACATCTGTATACTTGAATGAGCATCTCAAGTCTTTACAGGGGTGCATATCATTGGACACATGTTTGTGTTGACATATTTAAGAATTGTTTTCTCTTTCCATCTTGGTAGCTACTGGGTTCAAAGTTAAAACCAGTGTTGGGTGGGTAATAGAAATTGCACCAAACCCCTGCCAGTTATCATGGTGGTTCTTAGGGTTCATAGACGGTGATACAATTCAAAGAAGCAGTTCATACATATTAGGATGGTTCTCAAAAATTTTGGAAACATTAACTAACTGCTCGCAAAATTGTTAGATCTTTACCTGTTCTGATATATTACCATGGTTCTCAAAAAAATGACAAAAATAAATAAGTGCCTACAAAATTGTCATTTTTTAATGGTTCTCTCATGAAAACTGTTGATTCATTGAGGTTCTTGTGGTGACTCGAACTGGTGATTCTCTGATCCTGAAGTATTACCAAAAGCAAATATGCACCCAACACTGGTTTAAACATGTGATGCTTACCCAATCAAGAGATTAGATGCTGACAAGCTTTCATGCATGTGACTTCTTCTAACCATCCTTGCATCAACAAACTAGCCTTCATAACAGTTTGTTTCCAAATTAGCTTAATTTCATACCCTGACATTCATCTCCTGATGAAGAATCTAACCTCAGAAACAGGATGAAAACCCAACCTTTATGAGTTTGCAATGAATTTCCATATGCCAATTCCAGATTTCTATTTTAGTTCTATTTCAGATTGTTAAAATTGTTCATTATAACCACATGAATGTTTCAACAGTCATCACTCCATTTAATCAATCATTAAGTATCATTTTGCCCATAATCTCATTCTCTAAACATGATTAGTTCAAGTCAATATTATTGTTTGCTTATTAGGTGTATAGTTGCCAAATGTTGCTTGATAAACAAGATCAATGAAATATTGATGGATTGCTAATGAACAACACATTCATGAATGAATATTCATCTAAGGGGATGAATATTCACCAAAAAGAAATGTAAACAAAATGTCAATGAAACTGTCAATGTTTAAGCCGGATGAATATTGGTTAAGTCAAAAGAAGTTGGCAAGATAGGCCTTTAGAAGAACTTTTGGGTTAACATAATGATCTATGGTCTATGTTGATGGCACTATAGTCTTTTCCAATATACTCAAGTCAGAAGATTCAAGTTATAAAAAATTAGCTAATTGTTTACAAACTTTTTACTAAGAACAGTTTAGGGAAGAAAAACTAAACAACCGTTAAATTAATAACAGTTGTTGGGATGCTCGTGATTCCTATAGATGTTACAATTAAGAAAGGGAGAAAAGCACCGTCATGTGTATGCATGATGATTTCGTATGTTTGATCAAGTTTATACTCTTTTTCCTTTTTTTGGTTATTTCACTTTCTCTCATCACCATATCGACTTGTTTCAATTTATCATTATCATGTTGAATTACTATTGTTTCAATTCCTAATTCCTTGTGACCATATTGGATTGTTATTTTTAACTATTATTTCAATTCTCACATTAAAAAAAACACAAACACAATTTGAAGACTTCATAATATAGATGTCATGGACATGAAAAGGCACATATGATACTTTTCATGTCCATATTGATGGGTAGATAGCAATTAATTAGGCTCAAAATCTAAGTATGAACAGGATAATAAACAAACAAACATCCTTTTTTAAAGATATAAATAGATAAATAAATAAATAACTTGAATTTGTATATGAAGAGGTAGAAGTTAAGCTTAAAAGGATGTACAACATACACATCAGGATGCCAATTGACTACCTAAAATTGATGAGAAACAATTTTTTTATCAACAAATATAGCAAAGAAGATAAATCTAAGGCTTTTTTTACATTGTGACTTCAGAGAAACTTTATTCCCCTTATGTTGTCCTTATTTTTACCAAACTTATTTGAAGTCAAAGGTTTATTTCTCAGACCAACAAAATTTTGGGATAATTAGATCCACAATGGTATTAAGAACAATATTCATTGAAACTTTCATTCCACCTTTGAAATTTGATAGGTCTATCTTTGTATAAAGAGTTGAAAAATTGAAAGACTACAACAATAGGATAAATTTGTGAAAATTAAATCTTGACTAATTCAAATACTTGATAGGTGCATCTATTCTTTAGGAGTATTAAATAAAAGTGACTAGAACTTTCGGTTGTGTTAAATAGCTGTGAGCTCCAAGTTGACTCTTTTTTGTTAATGACTAAAGAGAAAAGAGTGATTTCATAAGACTAAATTATGAAGATAATAGACATAAACCAAAACAAAGAGAGAATAACATGATTTGTATGATGATAAGATTGATAAAAGTAAAGGTATTTTGTTAACTTTCTCTTAATAATTATTTTAATTTTCAACAAACATTGGAGTTTGATTTCAGCAAACATTTGGAGACGTGCAAAATCATTTTCCTATAGCTCTTGTCAAGAGCTAATTAATGCCATGTCAAGCTCCTCACTTAGACATGATTTGCCCCTCCCAATCAAGCTATGAGTGGGCATGACCATTTGGCACCATGTGTCCTACCCTTCCAAACCGTAGCCACTATCAGAAACAACTTTAGTTTTGGTATGAAAGTGAACTTTCATATAGCTCTAGTTGAGATCTTCCAATATTTCCTATATCACAAAATACATGCAACTTTGATTCTTCAAACTTTACTTCGAACATATGAGCATCCCAATCCCAAAACTGAGCATTCTTGTAGGCAATTCAGAGATTACTTCCATTTGACTCTCACGTGTTTTCTTCTTTATTTGGGTCAAAATTGAATTTTCCTTGGCCCTACCCTCATCTTAAACTTTTGTTCCACCCAAGTTAAGGTTACAACTTACAACATGAAAGAAAATTAGAAAAATGGACATAGATTAACATTATATTTCTTCTATTAATGCAATACCTCATATATATGTGTCCAAGGGAACATAAACTGCTAATGTGCATATTATATGGTCCATAAACCATAAACCTACATTTAAAAACAGGCACCCCTGGGCCAACTATGGCTATCAAGGATGGGTTGTCTTTGAACATGATAGGAGGCATATTACATGGACATGTATTTTTTATGAATAAACACGTGCCAATTCCTTTAAGTGGCCATATCCACAACAGATATTGTTGCAGTCTATATAAATAACAATTGTATCCATTGGTTAAATCACAAAACCATTGATTCAAACATCCACTTCTTGAAATTATTATTTTTCATCTGATGTGGGGTGCAAAGAACTAGAATAGACTAGGTCTTAAGTGGTGTATCTCAGTTCCTTTTGAAGCTTGGAAGATTCATTTGATGACATGGTCAATTTCACAAAGATTAGCTTTCACTTTAAATTTGCAAAATGTAACCCTATAGAGTTTAAGCTAGGTTAATATGATTTTTGGTTTATTATATTCATCTGCTCATAGGCTCTTTTACTTCTGACTAAACAACTCCATCAATAAATTAAAAAAGAGAGTGAAAAGACCGAAAAGAGTGGAAAAAACTTCTCCAAGTTTTGGGGCCCATGGAATGGTCCATTCAAGCAGGTCATGCATATATGGTAATTCTTCGACAGACAGCCGGGCATTATACCCTGTTAGAATCAGTCGGGTTGTAATGCTTTGTGGAGGGCATTTTTGGCATAATGATTGAAGAAGGCTGGGACCTCTGAGTACCAGCAAGAATTACATGTTACGTGAATTCCTAGGGGGAGGGCATTCCCAAAATAAGAGGACTACTTAAGGCGGAGTTGAGGGAGCCCATTTGCTCTGTTAGGGGAACTCCTAGGGGGAGGGCATTCCCAAAATCAGAGGACTACTTAAGGCGGAGTTGAGGGAGCCCATTTGCTCTGTTAGGGGAACTCCTAGGGGGAGGGCATTCCCAAAATAAGAGGACTACTTAAGGCGGAGTTGAGGCAGCACTTTTGCTCCGGGAGCGTGTCCCCCCCTGAGGGCTTTCCTGTCCATAAAGCATAGCTACTACACATTCTAAATTGAAAAAAATTCAGAATCTGAAAAGTTGCTCCTCCCAGCAGGGGAACTTTCATGCTTATAAGGTACCGTCTGAGTACTCTTAAAATGCTTATAAGGCACCATCTGCGCACACTGAAACTGACAGCAGTGCTTTACGAATCACAATTTTCTGGCGTACGCGCCCTACCCTGTGTGTACCCTTCCTGGGGCATTTCAAGAAACAGAATACCCACCGGCAAGGCCATTACTAGCCCTTTATGTTTTCTGGCAGGAAGACAACTTTCCCCAAAGTAATAGAAAGAGGGGAAGGAGCATTAGGTTATAAACCAGAATGACAGATTGCAATATCATAATGGTCCATTTGTGTCCATCAATTGCTCAGATGTTAGCATTGAGATCAGATGTTCCAAAATAATCAATGCCAGCTGGGGTACGTAGTGGAATGGGCCTCACCATTCCAGGGCACATCATTCTCATCTACTTGCAATGTTCTGTACTGGAATGGACTGGGCCTCACCTCTAGGGTATATCATTCTCATCTACTTGCAGTGTTACAAACTGGAATGGGCTGGGCCTTGCCATTCCAGGTAACATCTTTCTCATCTACATGCACCATTGTGCTGTGAAGATGTTCTTAAATTGATGACCACAGTGGTGAGTGTTGATATTGGCAGGACATTGGGCATCTTTCTCAGCATTGCAAAATCAACAAACTGCTTAACACACCACCATCTGTTGCAGACAATATTAACATACAGACATATGTCACACAAGATTGTCCAATTCATGAGCTCTAGCACTCTTGCATAAAAGTTTGAAGCAACTGGTAGAAACTCACACAAACCCATCCACATTTAAAGATCTTCAGAGTTAACAGAAAACTTCAAGACCATAATAACTGATGAGATATTATTACAAGGGCAAGAAAACATCTTTAAGCTGATGCTGGGGTTCAACAGTTTCCACAGCAGGTGAAGAAGATGCGCGTGCCAAAAAGCTCTGGCCATGTGGTCTAATTCTTAGCTGGAACAACATTATCTCATGTGAATGCATCTGCATTGGGAAGCTTCAGAGAAACAAGTCAAGCAAGTGAAAGAGATTGGAGACGTGAGGCATCATCACCAGCAAACAATCTCATGATCTGTAGTTTTGAAAACTCACCAGATACTAATGGAGAACTGAGTTTTTTCTCTGCTGAGAGCACAGTTTATCTCATCCTGCTTTGCAGAACACCCAGGATCTCACTCAATTGAAAGCTCCTCTTCTTCAAATATACCTTCTAGAACTGTTTAAGTACTCCTGCAGAAAACCACTCGTGAATCCAGAACTTGGTGGCAATTAAGCCTCTCATCAATGTTGACTCAGGGAATCGTCAAAACCTTACAACTCGTTGCCTGCAGATTGCGCACGAAGTGGTTTGTGAAGTCAACAACATCTGCAACACCTGAAGAACAGAAAAAATAGAACTCGTGTAATCTATGAGACTCATTGCTTCACACAACAGAACTGAACAAAACAATTGATTGCAGATAACCTTTTAGTACAAAACCTAACGTTACAGCAGCCTGCGATGCAACAAAAGTCATCAAGAAGAAGATAAGAATCTGAATAGCATGACAGACAGACAACAAAGTGAGATATGACCTCACCTATTGATAATTCGTGGATCCATCAGCAAAGTGGGATTCAAGGAAATCCTCTCTGGAGTCTGTGTACTGAAGTAAAGGATAAGCCCTTCAATCATTCAAGACTCTCCAAGTCTGGTCCCTCTGCTTTGTCACACATGGGAACCAAAAATGTAAACAATGTCTCAGTAGATAGCAACAGAAAAGAATAATACCAGTTGTGAGTATCAAGAAATCTCCATACTCATGATTAAATAAAAGCACAGCAAAAGCTTTTATTTCTCTTTATTGAGCTAATCTCTAGTGACAAAAACAAGTATAGAAAGCTCAAGAGAAGGAATTTCTTGGGTGGGGCTTGCTTGCCACTGCCACACACTTGTCAGTTCCCTACTTCTCTAGTCCACTCAGTGCAGAAGAGGATTTGTAATTTCTCCATAGTCAATGACATTTTGGTTCATGGACAGTAAGAGACACACATGCTCTGGGGGTTTCACTCACATACTGCTGTCTTGCAAAACCTAATCACTTTCTCCTGTTCCATCTCTTGGCAAAAGACCAATGCTGGAACTGGTCATAAATTCAGATCCATTTTCACTGCCAACATGTAGGATGTATCTCTAAGACAAATATCAGAATTCTCTTTATCCATGAAGCAAAGCAGACAAAGCCTAGGATGAAGTACACCCCAAAGTCTATTCTCATACATCAAAGGAGGGTCAGAAAAGGAAATAACTGACGAGAAAAATAGCGTCTTGACTATGCAAAGAGCTCAATTGGACTGAAGCCAAGCAGAGAAAGGTGGTAAAAGAAACAAAAGTTCACCAACAGACAAAATATGCTCATAAGGGGGAGTGGAGAAAAACATGACTTACTGTGGGGTGGTCTTGCACAGATTCCTGCAGTGTATGCAGTGAGGAACTGATGCTGCACAGCTGCAGGTTGCCAGGATGTTGCTGGATCTTGAAGACGAGTCCTTCCATTTGGGGCTCCTTGCTGTTCCTTCATTGATGTGGTGGATAAAGCTTGATCAGCTGCTCCACTTGAACTCTCTGCCATGTTGTACTGACCTCCTTTCTGTCCAGTCATAATTGCCTGGCAATCCTATCTTATCACAACCAATTTCACAATTGACAGGGATCTTTGCTCAGCAATCTGTGCAAACTGATTCAAGACATGCAACCCAAAGTCACATCTGCAAAAGTACCACAAACACCTAGTCACAGCATATTCCTTCAAGAACTTCTGGAAGTTGTAGTCTTCTGAGTGTCACCATTGCATCATAAAAGGTTGTCTAAAAAGCATGGCAATAGACACCAGCATCCAGTACTTCAAATCTGCAGCCCTGCATTGTTACATGGGAGCACAACAAACTTCATGAAACAGTGTTATGTCTTCAAACAGAATTACAACAATGGAGTCCCTGTGATGGATTTCATATTTTGTGATCTGACAATCAGTAAGTGCACGCTGACAAACCCAGGCAGTGCTCTATCTTTTTCCCTTCTTCATAGCTTCTAAATGCTCCATACAAGTGAAAAGCTGTTCTTGTGGTTGACTAAGAAGTCTGTTGCTGGAGGATCTTAGTGTCTTTGTTCTACAGGTGGCAGTTACATACAAGGAGCGTCTCATGCATATAGCAGTTTGCCTGACAATGAGATGGCCCAACTCTACTGGCTCACTATCCCACACTGACTGGCCAAAAATTTGATCACATGCCAAATCTGGCTCAGAAACTTGTGTTGACACACAGAATGAGAGCAGCACCACCACCAGCTACTAACATACATTGAAACACAAGACTTGCCCAAACATCCTATCCTCTCTCCTCTTCTATGTACCCACCCCCTCTCTCTGTGTCCATTCACAGGCTTAAACCACAGGTTCCAGAGTTGATTCTGGAGCACCCACAGGTGCTTGAGAAACCTCTCCTTCTGGCTTTGGCCCCCCTCCAACTTCACCTGCATTGTCAACAAGAGCATGGACACCATGTGGCTGTGGTGGGTCTACTTGGTCTGTAGGAACTTGCTCCTTCACAGTTTCCTCAGGTTTGAGATCTGCCACAACTGCAGCCTCTGGTGCAACCTTCTCCTCCTCTGCCACTAAGGCATCTGGAACGGCCTCAGTTGGCACATCCAGTTTAGTCTCTTCTACAACTGGTACAACAACATCCTCCCCAGGTGCAGCAAGTGGTTCAGCGATTGTCTCCTCAGGCTTGGCAGCTGAATCCCCTGCCACAATGTCCTTGGAATCAGGAAGAGGTGCATCTACATCCATTGGATTTGGCTCCTCTGTCTCCTTCTCTTTTTCAACTTCTCCATTTTTCTCAACCACAGTCTCATCAAGTGGCTTCTGTGCTTCCTCCCCCACAGTGTCATGTTCCTCAGAAGCCACTTTCTCATCTGGCTTCTCTGCATCCTGTATGAGTTCATCCTTCCCAGCTGCAAGTATCACAAATCACACAATTGACATAAGTTCTCAGATTTTCATCATGCTGTTATGAAGGAGATAGCTGAGTTTCAAAAACATGCATAAACAAAAATCCCTTCCCATCTTATTGTCAATCACAGAGAAAGTCATCTCCTTTCTCCTTAGATCACTGACTCCCTCCACTGGAACATTGGTGAGTGATTTTGTCTCACCACCATTCTTGGCTTGAGTTTTTGGAGAACTGTCCTTTCCATTCTCCCGAACTTGTCGTTTTGCCCGCTTGCTAGTGACAAGTTCTGCATCTGCTTCTCCTTCAATACTATCACTAGAGAGCCGCCCTTTGGAACTCAGCCTTGCAGATCTTCTTGGAGTCTCACCTGGACTGCCACCACCTGCAATCGCACCAAAAACAGAAATAGACAAAATGTGTAATTTTAGTAACAAGAAGTACAACCTTCAAAGCCTATTGTAATGTCAAGAAGCTCAAGGACTGTTGAGGAATGAGCAAAGACGAAAAGGAGTGAAAGAACACCTGAATGCCAATCAAAGTCACTAGCTGTGAGGCTCCCAGGATGGTCCTTCAAATACTTATCCAGTTGCCGCTTGTTGCGTAGTTCTTCACCATCAGGAGCCAAGAAGCTCACATCCTTTTTCTTCTGAATCCCAGACTTCTTCTTAAACAACTGAAAATGGAATCAAATAACCACGAGTGGGATTTCAAAAAGGACTCCCCAGCAGTAGAACTCTGACATAACCCAGCATCATACAGAGTCTCAAGAAAAGCCAGGAAGAAAGAGCATTTAGTCACCTTCTGCATGCAGCAAATCAAAATCCTAAGCTCTTGTACAGGGGTTTCTATCTTTCACCTGATTGCAATGTATTTCTATCTGTGCTTGCCCCTCCTCAACATCAAGTTCATGCATGATTATCACGTAAGTATATCTATTCGCTGTCTTGCTGACACTAATTTCCCTCTTTTTTCTTCAAAAACAAACTGGCGCAACTGCGGGTGATAGATTCTTCCAAACCCCAGTTTGTAAACAAGCGCACTACATGCAGGTTTGGCGGCTCTTCACGGCAGTGAGGCAATGCGTAAAGATGTCAATAGAGCATTACGGCACGTTGAGCCTTGCATAAACGATGTAATTCCAGAGGGAAAATAAAACGCCGGCATAGTTATTGCATTGCGTAGAAAGAGTTACCTCTTGTACAATTGTGAAAAAAGGAGTTCTACAAAAATCTTTTTTGTGTGAAAGGCCTTTTTTTTTCGGCTGAGAGAAATTAAGATATACCAGACCTTTCTTTTCCAGCCTTGCAGACACCCCGTCAGGTCCTCCAAAACCCCTTCCGGCGATCCCACAGCTATGGTTTCCCCGGGAGTCCCCATTCGCCTCACCTTGCCGACGTTGCACAATCTTCAAGAAAAGCTTCCGCGCCTTGAAAACCACCCCGCAAACAAAAAAAATACCACGTATAGACGCACAGACACAACGAGAACGCTGACGCTGAGCTCCGTGAACAAGAGACTAATCCCCGGAACGCCGAAAAAAAACCGAAAACCGCAACACTGTCACTACAGCAGGAAAAGGCAGAACAGGCTACAAAAACCAAAATCAAACAGGTTGAGAATCGTCCAGAAAATAAAAACGGACCAAGCACATAAAATAGTCAGGGTTCTACACTCCTCTTGCGCAACAAAGAGGAGCACGAAGCGCGAAACCGGGACACGAAGTTTCGAACTTGCAAACAAAAAAGGTGGGGGAAAGAAAAAGCCTATAAATCTCGTAAGCAGGTGCGAGCGAGAAAGGGAATGATTTCAAGACGCAAGAAGGCTCTCTGCACTCTTCTTGAGGAAACCAAAGGAAGCAGAATGCCAGAAACTGGGACACGGGAGCGAAAGACTGGCACAGAAAAACGCAGGAAAAGAGCTTTAAAACACACCGGATGCGACCACAATTAGCGGAAAGCAAAGAAGCTCTATTCACGCCAAAGACAAGAGCTTAAAAAGTGTTCCGAAGGAGACCCGCAAAAGAAAAGTCGAGAGCTTGGTTTCTTAGCAGCAAGCTACAACAGACAAAGACGAGCGTGCAGCGGACGAGCGCACGAGCACACGCGGGAGCGAGAAGGACGACCAAGGCTCGTGGTACCCGGGAATGCGCGGATCCATCAGCATTATCAAATGTTGGTGCACTCCAGTTGAACAGAAAATGGGGTTCGCATACCAGTGACGGGCGGGTATTCCATTATCAACTGTCAATGCGCTTCACTTGGATGAAGAGTGATTGCAAAGAAAGTAAGACGTCCATGACCCCCGCCCCCGGGGCACAAACCCCACCCACCCCCCCCACCCCCCCCCTCAACAAAAGAAAAAAAATCCCTTAAAAATATTTATCACTAGTAAGGGGAGGGAAGTGGCCTTATTCCATCGATTGAAATTCACAAAATAGTTAAATTAGTACCTATACAAGGAGAATTGATACAAGGGTTAGTCATTAGTCAATACCTAAACACCTAATTCCAATTCCACACATATTACATTAAATCTATATTTTTTCATTATCACTTTCGTTTCTCATTATCATACCTATGATTGACATCTGGTGATTAAGGTTTGATATTTTCAAATTTAATTTTTCAAATTTTCAACAGTTGATAAATAAGTATGCAAAGTATTTGTAATAATAACTCAATGGTTGGGACGGGACTTCAATTCTCAACCAATTCAACAAGTATCAGTATTTTTCTTTTTTTTCTGCTAGACCTCTCTCGAATTATTTTGTGCCAAACATCAATAATAGATATGGTATGTCAAAAGCTAAAGGAACATCCAAAACATTTATTCATGGCATGACTTGTAAATACAATTTAAGTTAGGATTTTATGGTTGAAAAGGAAGAAACAAATTGTCTTACATGACAACATTGGTGCCTACTGCCAAACCATATTGCTAGTCTACTTCAATCAAGAGCAAATCCACACATACCTAATATAAGAGCCTCTATTAGTGCATACTACATCCAATATACTGTGCAAACTATTTTCACATCCCCACTTACAACAGTATAGAGTGCGGATCAATTATATTTCTCCACATGGCCCACTCACTCTGACCCCCCAGTCAAAGCCAATCACGCTCCTTTAGTGGCCCTTTTGGAGGACAGCCTATGCTTCACACATTGATAGGTCCAAGCTTAGTTTCACGTTATTTAAATCTTTGAACTTCATCCAAACTACAAATATATTGTTGTTGGTGGACCTGATCTAATTAACCAACTCAACTACTTCATCACTTACAGGGGGATAAGATCCCTTTTAGCAAAACAATAACATGAATAGTATAATAGAAAAGAAAAAAAATGGAAAAACTATTTAGTTGAATGTCTTGTTGCAAAGTAAAGAAAAATGCAATGTTAGTCTCAACGGTAATCACTAATCATTTCTCTACAACCTTAGTGTATACCATATCCAATATGGTGTCCATGAATCATACATTGCTCATGATGCTGATTAAAATTCAATGAGGACCTCTTCAAGGGGTGCAGTGAAATGCCTAATATGTCAACATTGTGCAGCATTCCCCCACAAAAGATGACACGGTTGTATGCTCACATGATCCTTCCACATTCAGGCATTCCAAGATTGTAAAAAACTTGCTTAGTAGTCAATATCTACTTTACACACGTTAAATGGTATGCCCTCCTTGACTAGATTATTGTACCCGTCATGATTAGTAATACAAATTCATGATCCCTACCCATGGTAGGCAAGTTGGAAAAGGTTGCTCTCATAGGTCCACAATAAAAACTTGTGAAATATCAATGGGTAGCAAATAATCAACAACTCAACTTTGAATTCGTTATATGCCCATTTTTTGTTAAATTGGACTAGATGAAAAGTGATAGGTTATTGGATGTTAAAGGTTTCAAGATTGATAACCTACCAAGATGAAAATTTCAAATAGCTAAGCAGGTTATTAAAATTTCGCAATTCAATACTAGATGAATATGTTTTTAACTAGATTTCAAAAACTTCAATAATCAACATGTAAGTAATTAATCATCTTATTGATAAGCTTGTTGATAATTTAGTGTTTTCTCAATAAGTAACCAACACTTGTTACAACAACATAAGAAATCATTGTTTGTTTTACCTATTCAAGGCCATCCACACACTTTGCTAACAAAACACCATTATTTATATGATCTAAATCAAAGTTAGTCTTGTTCTTTCTTGTTGTTCCTTTGAGCTTGTGCATAGCCATTTTCCTTTTTTGATTCTCACCCTTAATTTCACCTCAGACATCAAACTATGGAACTAATTTAGCGATGGGAGTTGCAATAAAGGTTTAGGATCATTGAAGATTGAAAGTTAATATTGGATTGTAGGTTTGTTGTTTTGTGCCTCCTCTTCATAGTGCCCCATATTAGAATTGGGTTTTGATGTTTCATTGAAACTTTTTTTTCATTCTTGTTTATATTTTCTTAAAACTTTTCCACAAAGTTTTTGAAACCTTCCAATGTTATAGTTTGTTTTGAAATTAGCATATAATATTCAAAAAAGTTGCAAGGCAAGAATATTAGACTAGCAACACAAGCTCCTTGGAATGTCAACTTGCCCATAATCATCCATCAAGTTACAAAAATAAAGGTATTGCATGTCTATTTTTGCTTACAAATTTGTTATTTCAATTTGGTTTTGAGCTTTAATGTCTTGAAGTTGATGATCAATTTGTTCCCATCAATGTACATATTATTATGTTTTTAAACTAGTTGCATTTGGTTGTGGGTTGCCAACTCTTAAGTGAATATGAAAATAACCATCAAAATTAATTTACTCCCTTGAGCTCTAATGTATTTTCAAATCTGATTTTTCAACATGCACAAATGTAACCCAACTTTGTTGCATTATTATGGGGGTGTTGAATGCATATATGTCATAGATGCACTTGAAGATTTCAAAACAAGTATGTTCACGAGTGTCTCCATTGAAAGTGGATAGGATTCAAATTATTTTATTGGAAATAGCTTGGTTGACCAATATGCAAAATGTGGCAATAAGAAATCCCCTATAAGCTTGGTGATGTGTATGTACAAGGAACTTGCAACATGTTGGCTAAGGGCAACTTAACAACATAAGAAAGTTGAAATTAAGACTTATACACTTCATTAATCTTCTAAGTCCACTAGAATTGTAAATCCATAAAAATTCCTTGCATTTAGTAATCACAACCAATTCTCATTGGATATTGTATTCATACATGATTAATGAGTTCCCACATGTGTCCATTCTTAGTTTTGGTGGATGAGATAGTTAGGGTTGATCAAGACCCTAGTTATGACATAGATAGTGACCTTGAAATGGCAAGGCATGTGCTTTATGAATACATTAACAAATTAAGGAGCCACTTGACATGTAACCACTGCTTAGGTTTAAATAATTAGAATCATGTCCAATTACAAGTTTTATGAATGTTCCATAAACTTATGCAATAATGTTTTTAATATATCAATGTAACATTTGAATAAATTTGAAAATAATCCAATGAATATGAAATATAAAAAAACACTTTAAAACCATTGTAACTAGCATCTTTCAATGCTAAAAAACATTGTTTAATCATTATTTAAGAATTGTCTAAAGATTACCTAAAGGTGCATGTTAACTCCTTAATTTATGAATGTGCCTTGATGTCCATCAACAAAATGCCCTTCCTACTCAACTTGAATTTACTACATTTAGAGTAGATGCAAATTTTTTTGTCTTGTTTTATTCATGAGCTTAACACATCAAGTTATACATACATGAATCAATTAAATGTAGTTTGTACTTTAAATGAAATGCAATGTTCCAAATTGCACAAGTGGTTGAACTTTGTTGTACCACCTAGCATACGTGGCTAGTGCAAAATGGTGATCCCATATGTGTCATGAAAATATAGTGAATATATTGCCAATGCCAATGTAGTTTTATGCCTTGAGAATTATATGTATATGTGTACATTACAACATGTCAAATTGCAAGGATTTAGAATCTCTAAATTGTGCATGATGCAAGTTTTTAAGTATAGTCAATTGTATGCATTTTAGGGAGGATTGGGTAGATGTACAATGGATCATGTTAACCTTTTCCAACCTAGGTTGTTGACCTAACATGAATTGTCATATGAAGCATATATAAGGAAATATCCTATAATTTTTCACATAACATTGTGTACATGTGATCAAAGTTGAGTTTTGATGAATGAATATGCTAGTGAATGGTTGTATGTTAAATGGTTTGTTGTTGGGTGCAAATATTGTATAAAGTCTAGTGTATAAACCTTGTTAAACGTACCTAATGTATGAAATGATGTGTATGCATGTATAGCACCAAACATGCATTAGATTTGACTAAAATGTTAGGTGGTGGTATTGCATAACAAACATACACCATATAGTTTATGATTCCATGTGTGGAAAAATAGTGTTCCATTGAACAATACAAAATATATATTTAAAAATATTTTTAATTTTAAAAAATAATTGTATAATGGGGTGGTTGCACATTAAACAGTCCATTTGTTTGTGTCACAAGGGCAATTTTTCTAGGGGTAAATGTAGATTTGGTGTTGTATTAATTAAGATAATAATGAAAAATCTTGAAAGGACTCATTTAACTAGTCTACACTACTTGAAATTAAAGTTTGATGAAAAAATGTTTTCAATTCATGACAAGATGAACTTTTGAAATTAGACAAAAGGCTGAATCATTGTCCATAAGAAACGTTATGAACTTTCACTACACAATCTAGATGTGGGATGTGTAATTGTTTTTGTTTATTATGGTTATGGGGTTATTGTGATGTTAAAATGAGGGTTTCCATGCAAACTTGAATCATTCGTTTATGAAAAATAAGCAAAATTACCAATAGTTGAAAAAATCCATCATTTATTATAATCAAAGATTTGGGAAAATATGTTTTATTGAAAAGCATTTTAATACACTACTTAACATTTGCCACCTATCATCTTTGCAAAAAAAATTGATTTTGGTTCCCTTATTACTCCAAAGATGACATCATGGGGCATGTGTCATGATCTAGGAGGGCAAGATTAGGGTTTGGAGCTCCCACCTCTAACTTTCAAATGGGCAAGTTTTGCATTCCTTAGGTTTTTCTCGTTCTTGAAGGAGACACTAGTAAAAGAAAGTAGAAAATACATGAGTAAAAGTATAGGGTGTAATGTATTGGTTGTTGAGTAAAAGTTATAAGTTAATTAGTAGAAAAATAGGGTACATTTTATTCAAATAATCAATTTAATTATAATATAGGTATTTAACAATCTTAGATAATGGATTATAATTAATATAGCGTGGCTTTAATATGTACATATTATAAAAATTAGATAATAATAAGGTGATAAAAAATAGGTTGGACAAATATGTAATACCCCCCCCCCCTCCCTGGAGTTCTTGTTACACCAAAACTATGTCATGACCATATGTGTGTTAGCTATAACCTATAGTGTGTTATGGTAGCGAGTAATGCCTACTTAGGGTTTCTAGGTTTAGGGTTAGAGGAGAGTGGCTCTTTTGTTAGGACTCACCCTCATGTTGTGAGTAGGGGTATAAAGTGTGAGAAAATGTTATGTTCTTTGAATTGAGCCTAGAGCGTTGGGAGTAATTGGAGTTAGTGGAGCTTCGAACTATGGTGTCCCGTTAGCATCGGCCTAAATTCTCTAAGTGGAGTGGGCTTGGCTTGACTGTATGTGTTTGCATCACGATTTTTATGATAGTAGATCTTTCTTGTGTCATTTTCACTCAAAGAACTCTGTTTTTTTTTTAGAGTAGTTAAACCATGGGAATTTTCTGATCTCGCTCTCTGGTTGTGTGGCCAAATTGGGAGTGGGTGGTGTCAAAAGGAGCGCCTTGGCGAGAGCTTTCTAACACATGAAAAAATGTTGGATTTCGTTGAGCAGATCAAAAGTTATGATCATTTGAAGTTGCTAGTTTAGGGTTTGACAATTTTTAGTGACTATTTACTAGCGACGTTAATTTCTCAAATAAGTGAAAATTTTCTTAAAGAAAGTTGTTGAAAATTGGTAGGAGTGTAGCTAGAGAGCCGATCTACAATCTGGCAAAAACAGATTGTGCTTTCATTAAGCGGATTATGCGTTATGTTTGTTTTTGTGGTGATGGTTTTTTCTAGTTTGTGCACACCTAGTGCGGAAGCGCTGTTGGATTTTAGCTAAATAACCAAGGAAGATCAGGTGCTGCAATTTTGTGAAGTTCTTGTTGGAGGGCTAAATTGCATCTAGGAATTGTTTGGGATTTTTTTGGTAGAGCCAATTGGGAGTATTGACCTTTGAAAAATCTCAAGTTTGTGTAGATTTATGCCTAGGTTTTTTTTTCAGCGGTCTTTCGTAGGTCATATCTCGACACACAAACCTTCTTTTCAGTTGAGTTTTGAAGGGAAGGAAGATCTAGTTGTCCTTTACATTTTGGTCGAGGTACATTGGCATTTAGTGTAGGAACGGTGGAGATATGGTTGTTTGAGTGCTCGCAGCCCAATTTCACAACTTTTGGCTATGGCAACTTAGGGATTTCGTTGGAAATTGAGCTTTTGGCTAATGGGGAGCACATTTTATGACTTATGGTGGTGAGTCGGTTGGACAAATTGAGCTGCTACTTAGCTAGGTGGTTGAATTGAATACTTGTTTCTGGTAGCAAATCGAGCATGAGGTCGACGGTATTTAATGGTGATTCAACTTGGGTACTAGGTTTAGTGATTGGATCATCACGGAGTAGTTTAGTGGTCTTATGGGGGACCATGGTGGAGATGGTGAAGTTACACGTAGTGGGTTGAAGTATCGACTACCTTCATCCACATCATCGATTGTTGAGGAGGACGAGGTTATCGTGAATAACAAGTCTTCCATATTACCGTTTAGTATTGCGGCCCCATTGATTTGGGATATGGACGGGGGTTCTGGGGCCATGAAGGGCCCCCGACATTACTTAGGTGTAGTGGGCACCATCGAGTTGGAGGACTTCATTTAGAAATTTGATTATTGGTGTGATATGTAGATGTTACGTAATGTCAGATTGTTCTCACCCTTCTTGGCATGGAAGGGATTGTTTCAGCACTTGGAGGGTCCTCCGATGGATGATTATCATGAGTTTCGGAGAGATCATGCTACTGAGATTAAAGAGTAGAAGCAACATTGGTCTCCATCCTATGTATCTATTACTCATGGTGGTGTTGCTAGTGGTGGTACTACTACACCGTCTACTCCTAGTACGAGCACACAAGTTGCTCCCCCACCTCCGTTTAACCCTATCACGGAGTTCTTTTTGAGGTTGAAGAAGAACTACCAGGGGGTGAAGACGAAGAAGTTGAGGAGTCTTTAGGAATTTGAGCGGAAGATTAGTGAGAGTCTTCGTGAGGCATACACTTGTATGCGACGGTTGATTACAGTTACCTAGGGGGTGACGGAGGCTCGGGGAGTCCAATTTTGGTATGGGATTCTGGACAAGGAGTTGCGACGAAGAGCACACGATGTGACTTTCATGAGTGACGATTCTCCCACATTGGCCCATGTGTTTACTTTCTTTGAGAAGATAAAGCTTAACATGGTGGAGGAGAGGGTGGTGACATCTGGATTCAATAAGGATATAATTACTACTTCTTGTGGACAATAATCCACCTCACAACCTCATACTGTGGAGGTGGGAGTCATGGAGGTCAGGTACGACCTCAGTCAGGTTCTGGAGGGATGGTTGCACAAAGACCGTTGCCTTCATTCGTTAATCAACAGCAGGGACACTCTTGTTGGACATGTGGTGGTGCTCATATTCAGAGGGATTATCCACAGGAGAGTGGTGGACGGACTTTGGCTGATGGATCTCAGTCGACACAAGTTCAATGTGATAATTGTGGTCAAGTCGGCCACCCTCGTGAGCATTGTTTTGACCTTTACCCATAATTGAGATCAGGTCATGGTGGCGGTCATGGTGGAGCAGCTCAAAGAAGTCGTGGTGGTAAAGGTGGTAGAGGTGGTGGGGGTGGTAGAGGTACACCAATGGTTAGGGCACCTCCCGTGATCACTCCTCCCCCTATGACAGAGGCAGCTATGGCTGCTAGGATTGAGCAGTTGGAACAAAGGCTTGCTACCATGGCAAATTTCCAGCATCGATCACATTCAAGAGGCAAGGCTCCCACATCTTATGGGGGAGATGATCTCTTTTATATGGCTAGTGTAGCACAAATTGAGGCGTTTGTTGTAGTGACGAGAGGCGTCACTCGAGCCTCGGAGCCACGTGGGGCAACTGTGGAATTGGATCTACAAAGGGGTGAAGCTGGTAGACAGGCCAGGCTTCCCCGATCATTCTTGTTGTTTGAAGTGGTTAGGACTCCTTCCATGGTTCCTACACCGCCTATTGAGCCAACAGTGGGGTCAACGACATCAACATCATGTGTAGTGGACACAGATGTATCATCAAATGTAGTGTCGTGAATGGTGACTTTAGTGTTGGGATCCCCAACATTTTCGATTAATGATTTGATGGCGTCAGGAGTTGACTTAACTCGTGTATTTCGACTAACAGCCACATTGTGTGAACGTGGGAGTGTTGTTGCTACAAGTGCTGAGGTGTGTGAGGGTGTTGATGTGGGGCAACTTATGGCGGGGGATGTTGTTGTGGAGGAACCCATGGTATCAGGTGTGGATAGTCCTTGGCAGGCAGCGACGGTTAAAATGGATGCATTACCAGCTCGACCAGCCATTGATCCTGAAAAGCTTACACCTGGTGTATGTATGTTGGATAATCAGAGTGGTATTTTTCGGTTGGTGAGTCCTACGGGTCAAGTGTATAGACCAGATCGGGTTTTGTTGGATTCTGGTGCCCAACCTTTGATGTTGGAGAAGGCAGCATGTATTGGTTTGGGTATTCGGAGGTCAAAGCTTGAATTGTGCCCATTCCAAATTTAGACATCACTTGGTGGAGCTAGTGATAGGTCTAACTTCATGACATGTGAGAGATTGTCGGTGCAAATGAAACCGTATCATGTGACTGATAGTTCTAGGTTGGGAATGATTGCTGTTGTTACAACAACTGAGTCGTATGATGTACTAGTTGGAGGTGTCGTGTTGTATCTAATGGGTTTTCAGATGGATTATTGGACAAAGACAATGACTTATCAACCTGGTTGGTAGTCTGGGGATGGACGGATGAACTAGGTGCATGCAAGATTTATTTTTGGGGTTCGACCAGGAGGGTCTCCTCCAGAGGTATTAGCATCAGTTGTTGGTTTTAATGGAGTGGTCACTTGGCCAGGTGACTTGTTGGAGGGCAACATTTCAGCCATTGATACTCCGATCTACAAGGATATAGAGGAGGTTTCTAACTTTGTTGCAACAATGTCTTCTTCATTAGATGTTCCACTTTGGCGTTCGAGTGGGGTGTTACGGTAGGATGCCGATCGTTTGGTATCACAGGCTTGGCGTGAGGTTTTTGTGCATGTGGAGGAGGAAGAGGTTCCACAACGAACTCCTATTTCTGGTCCTGTTGGGTTATCTCCATTGGATACTACACCCATTGTGTGGGAATATCCTTCTGAGGGTATTTGCATGTTGGATCTATTTGGTGGGATCAACAGTGGTTTGGCAGCAGTGCTTCAAGCGGGTATTCTAGTTTAGAAGTACCTTTACGTGGAGAGAGATGAGATCGCAAAGAGGGTTTCATCGTGCCATCTTGCATTATTGATGCGGCGATACCCTGAGTTGTTACCGAGGTCGGCTATTCGAGGATATCAGTGGGCTTTGCCATTAGACATTGCATTATTGGGGGTGCAAAACCTTGCGAAAGTTGGTCTATTAATTTGGTGATTGTTGGATGGCCATGCCAGGGTCATATTCAGCCTGGTTATGGTGAAGGATTACGTGACCCTCGATCTTGTATGTTTTGGGAGATGTTGCGGGTGTTACGCCATCTTTAGACACATCAGGCACGTGTTCTTGTGTACATTCTAGAGAATGTACCTTTGTTGGGTATACTAGGTCTCATGTGATGGCGAGTGTACACCAAATCTGGTCTTGGATTGGACCAATGGTTTTATTAGATGTAGCGAGGGTTGGCTCGTGTGCTCATTGTCCCTGATTGTGGTGGACGAATTTGTTGTCGAAGGAGGTGTTGAAATGGGCATATGAGATAATACCACGATCTTTTCACCTCATAGTGGATAGTATCTTAGATATTAGGCGACGTTCTTAAGTGGTGAAAATTGTTGATAGGTCATCCATGGCAATGGTGCACCGAATGGGACAGCTTAGGATGGTGTTACCCACATTTGTCAGTTTTCCAACATCACATGCCTATAGAGAGGGTGGTCCCGGGCTTGTATGGGATACTTGTTTGCAGCAATTGGTGGAGCCCAACGTCGATGAAAGAGAACGTGTAATGGGGTTGAGTTCCCACAATAATGACATTTGTCCTTTCTATTTTCGAAGCTTCACGTCGACAAGTGTTGGGTTAAGCTATGGACCTGAATTGTTTGATTTGGATTGTTAGCCTTGGTATGGCTAAGCAACGTTGACTCAGAGCCACATTTGTAGTAGTTACACCTCTTATGAGCTCATTGTCCACCATGACGGTAGAGGCATCGACTGGGGGTGAGGAGAGTTATACTTTTCATCCTTGGAGTACATGGGATGTGTTGGGAAAGCATGTGAAGGTTGTGGCCCATGCTGTTGGAGGAGTTTGTTGCTCCAGTGGTATTCCATTGGGTGACTTGGAGGAGTGTGTGGCTTCTCCCAAGGTTTTTGCATAGCAATCCATGGCATCGTAGACAAATCCAGTGAGGGAGTAGCATATGCGTTCCTTGATAGGGTGCTTAGTCATTTTGGTGCACCAGCTAAAGTGTTGACCGATCAAAGTACGAAGTTTCAAGGTGAGTTTCAGGTCTTGTGTGACAAGGCGTTAATTGATGACCGAACCACGTCTCGAGATCATCCAAAGGCAGATGGTTTAGTTGAGCATGTGGTACAAACAGTGAAGAGGGCATTGCGCAAATATGGCTTGCAGAAAGGCCACCTAAGGGATTGGGATATTCAATCACCATGGTTGGCCATGGGATATCGATTCAGTCGTCAGGCATCCTTGGTTTCCTTCTCACCTTATTTTTTATTGTACGGCCGAAATCCAGACTTGCCAATAACAATTCGTCGTGAGTCTAGTGAGGTGGTGAACCTTGATGACCTGGAGATGTGGTTAAGGGTGTGTTCTCAATGTGCAGAGCTCTTTCGAAGAGTTATGCTAGCAGCGTTTGAAAACCTTGCCATTGCTCAACATAGGGATACATTGCGATATGCGATTATTTGGGGTGGAGGTTATCAACCATCGATTCGTAGGTTCCATGTGGGGGACTATGTTTATTTGCAACAGACTACACCAATAACATTGGATGTAACAGCAGGCCGCACTATCTTATGAGTGCGAGAGGTGTTAGCTTCTGGAGTTCTCATGTTGGAGGGTCATGATGGTGTTGTTTGGAAGGACCATGTGCGTAATTGTGCGCCATGTCACCTCCCAAATGTGGATGGTACAGTTGACCCAAGTTTGGCAGTGGTACGGGCCGACTTGAAGTGTATGTTATGTGGGTCTAAAGGTGGAGTAGCCCATATGTTGGTCTGTGATAGATGTTCTAGGGGTTGGCACATGGCGTGCATGACTCCACCTATGGATGTTGTTCCCGTTAGACGATGGGTTTGTCCTCGTTGTACTTTGGAGGGGTAGATGACTTGATCTTCACATGGTATGGATTGTAGATGGGCGACGAGCGATGGGGCAACACAGCACCCGGCCTTTTGATTCGTGCACCCGCAAAGGTGTATAGCATGTAAAAGATGTATAGGGCTACCTGGAAGTTAGAGGGACCTAACCACTAGCTAGGGGGGCGAGTTGTG
>Ga0116227_10003085_pt1 | contig 37335 bp, 27 predicted proteins | sample S1TSphgellanicum_FD_89693 | JGI IMG/M metagenome (GOLD analysis project Ga0116227, IMG submission 89693) | Host-associated microbial communities from peat moss isolated from Minnesota, USA - S1T2_Fb - Sphagnum magellanicum MG | ecosystem: Host-associated > Plants > Peat moss > Unclassified...
GATGATGTGATATTCATTTTGTCATGCATTAATGAGGGTATTGCGAATGAGATCCAATGATTGATTGTCAAGGAGAGGGTTACTCTTGCAAGTGGGATCTGAGATCTCCCGTCTTGCATGAGATTCATTGATGGAACCTTGGTGGAGACCCGCAATCTTTGAAATAATGTAACGCACCAGACTTGGTTCAATGGTAGAAAAAAATCCACTTGATGAACAACATGATCATTGTTGACAACCAAGGTCTCTTGATTTACATCAACATTGGATACCCAAGGCCATGGCATGATGTAACCATATTGTGGCATTCCAATCTTTATGCCAATTGGCATAACCATTTCGCCCACATGGATGAGTACTTTGTATATTTGCTTGGGGACCTAAGCTACATGGGTGAAAAAATGTTTATCATGTGATCAATTGGTCGGCATAAATTGTTTCTGAATACACACTTGGGCACAATGAAAGCACACAATAAGATGCATGTGGGATGTAGGGTTAAGCCAGAATGGGGCATTGGGTGGCTCAAAAGTAAGTGGCAAAGGTTAATGAAAAGGTTTGACTATGCCAAACCCAAGTTTAGCCACTTGTTTCATAATACCACACTACTTACATTTTTTTTTGCAGAGTCAACAAATGGAAAAACAAAAGAGAAAAACTTCAAACTTGTTTATGGAAAGTTTTATTTCATTTTGGAGTGTTGAATTTTATTACTAGATTTCTTCAACTTTCCCTTTTGGATAATTAAATTTGATTTTTGTAATCTGAAATTTTTAGAGCGAAACTCGTAATCCACCTCTACAATTTGAAATTTCACCCTCTAGATAAATCATTTTTATTTCTGCAATTTGAAATTATTATTTTATCTTTCAAAAAATCATTTTTTTACTGCAACTTAGAATATCAAGTCTGAAATTTTTATTTTGCATATAGGGAAATCATTTTTATTACTACAACCTGAAATGTTAAGTTTGAAATGTCAAGTCTGAAATTATTATTTTACCTCTGAAAAAATCATTTTTTGACTACAACCTGAAATTTCAATTCTAAAATTATTATTTTACCTCTAGAAAATTCATTTCTATTACTGCAACCTGAATTTTTAATTCTGAAATTATTATTTTACCTCTGAAAGGCATTTTTATTACTACAACCTAAATTTTCAATTCTGAAATTATTATTTTACCTCTAAAAACACATTTTTATTACTGCAACATAAATTTCAATTCTGAAATTATTATTTTACCTCTAAAAAACCATTTTTATTACTGCGACCTAAAATTTCAATTCTGAAATTATTATTTTACCTCTGGAAAATTCATTTTTATTTTTGTAATATGGAATTGCAAGTCTGAAACTATTATTTTAATCTAAAATCTGTTTATTTTCCTCTTGGAAGAAAATAATAGTTTTGGAATTTCAAATTACAAGACTGAAACTTGTCTTTATTTTTGGAAATTCCAATTTATCTTGGAAACTTCCTATTGTAATATTGAGATTTCAAATTTATAGACAACTGAGATTTGGAATTTATTTGAAATAAAATGCTAAAAACCCAAGATAAACTTTACTTCCATTTTGAAGTCCTCTTCAAAGATTACACCCAATTTTTTAACTTGCTTCAATTTGCAATTTTGGCCTTGTTATTTTTGTGCTAGGTAATGCAACCTTGGTCAATAATAAAGAATCTATAGTTTCATTATTCGACTAAAATTGTTTGCCATGGATGCAATATTAATAGACTAAGTGTTTAACATTTCAGCCTTTGACATAAGCTAAACGAGCTTCTCAATTGGAGTAATAGAACTCAGAGTTCATAGAAAACTTGGGGCGTTAATCACTACATAAATTATTTCAGTGTCTACTAATTGTAGGTGTGAATCCTACACCATCTATAAAGGATTGTCACTTCTTTCAAACATTCCTAGAGGTGTGTCCATAAGTGGGTCTTCAACTTTTTTAAAACATCATCACAATGAAGAGCAACTTTGTTAGAGTCATCCTCATTGGATGTCCTTGTTTTCAATTCCTTCAATGTTTCTCACAATCGATCGTTTAGTGTTTCCTCTTACAATACAATTCAAATATTCTAATTTGTATGCAACATATATGTTCTTCCATACCACATTATGAATAAATTGAGTTACCTATTTCCTACCATTATTATAGTGCCCAAAATGAAAGTTGTACATACCTACCTATGTATTTAGTTGTACATACTCCACTAGTGCTTTGTGGGTTTTATCTTTCTATGGCACCTTTGCCTTTTGATTTGTTGTGATTAAAACATGCTCTCATGTAGGTGAATGGTAGTCACTTACTTGTAACTCCATGAAAAGGTCAAAATTTGTCATACCAAAGTTTGCCAAGAAATTTACGTCTTCCTATTGAGGGAGTTGTAATCCACTAGAAGTATAATTTGAAGATTTTGAATATGAATCACATAAGTTAGGGTTTAAGTCAAAAATGTCCAAACACACCTTGAAACATTTTAGTTCATGTTCAAAACATTTTTCAAGACGTATACTTGAACTACCAATTTTAACATTAGAAAAAGGTAAGGTCTATGGTCTACTCTCACCATCTCCAATGCATTCTAAAAAACATTTTTTGTAATAATTGTAAACCATGTCTTGTTTATTTGTCACATGTGCCAAACTACGGAAGGGGTCATAGCTGGAAGGTGTGGGAAAATGTGTGAAATCACAATAGAATCCATGAGAAGGGGCAACAAGTTGCATTTAAATTGAATGCACATTTTGGGGTTAAGATTGGGGTAAAATGTGCAACGACATTAGCAAGTGAGTGGGTGAGTAAATGAGCATGAGCATGAAGGAATCTTAAGGAATATTCCATGCCACATCATGGAATATTCCTAATATATTCTTTTTCCATGTGGTATTGATATATGATGTGGTAAAATATTCCACACCTTATGGTGGAATATTCTCCCACATCACAAACATGATTTGTTGGGGAATCAACAATTATTTATTGACTTTAAATATATTATCATTCTTGGTGCAACCAATGCTCCAAATATTTAAGGCTCCTATATAATATCTTCAATATTTTCAAAATTGTTGAATTAATGAAAAACTACATGCTTGAAAAATATTTGATGAATTTAAACTAATAATATATTGGTTCTTTGACAAACATGTGTTATAATGGCAAGATATTATGGTATTCTATAGAATAAGACAATATACATGAAAGCATGTCATGATTTTCAATGGGTTTATTGCAAATAAAATGTATAAAATTTTATCAAATCATATACTTTGATGCTACACCACTAATGTATAATCACCAAAACAAAAGAACATAAACATCTCATAAGAACAATTGAAATAATACATAATGGAGAAAAAGTTATTAAGCCATAATTAAAAACAAAACTTCCTACATAATGAAGACAACTATGACAAGCTTGATGAATGAAAAAACACAATTGATTTGAAATAGATGCAATTGTTATGTACTATCACAAAAGTCCAAAGGCTTTAGAGCATTTTACAAACGCTGAACTTCATCCCAACTCCACGTGCAATAATGAATGAACTCTTTTGTGAGCCCACAGAACATAATCATTTGAAAGATGTGATACACATGTTTACATTGCACGTCTGCCCCATGGCCACTCAAAGAACCTGCCAACATTCCAACAAAGTAGACACATGAACATCTAAGGAAATTGTCAATAGCAATGTCATATTGGTTGTCATTAGAAAGAATATTTGTAAATTCATCCATACTTGGGTGGCAAAACATCAACATCAAGGAAAACAGTGCATTGAAAAAGTAACTTGCCAATTTCCCAATTGTTCATGTGTTATTGTGTTATTTTGAACAGAAAAGACCTTTTCACCTTCTTGCCACCACGACTTATAGGTCAACAACTTGCATCAAACAGCCTCATAGGGCTATGACAACTCACAAAAAGCACATGGGAATTACTTGAACTAGAATATTGGAAACCAAATAAACTTTGAGCGTTGTTTCTACACAAGTGGTCAAAGGAAAACCTTACTTCTTATAGAGTTGTTACATCCTTTTGGGTCAAGTTAATACCTTTTTGGATGGGCCATAAGGTTGGAACTGCAGGCCTAATAATTTCAAGTTTTTGAACTATCCCACCCACACAATGGCTCAAGTCATCAAAACAAAACTAATGTTTATGGTGTTTGAGTGATTCGTTGTGATATTCAACCCATAAAACTAAATAACATGGAGCAAGAATTCCACTTATTGATTTGTAAAGGTATTATTGCTTTGCATTTGAATGTCATGGTTTTTTAGAGTGGAAAACATTGAATTACATATGTGGGTGGACAACATTCAATACGCCACTAGCCATCAACACAAATATTTTCCTTCAACTCCAAGCCACCTTAAGATAACAAAGGCAAAAAATCACTACAACTAGCTGGTGGTAATTGTTGAACATGTACATCCTCCATAATATCAAGTTTAATAGCTAGAATAAATATCCATGGATGAAAAAAATTCACACAGTTAGGACAATGGGAATCTTTGTCTACACCTAGAGGATAATTAATAGGTTGCTTAGCAAACCCAAATACCTTTTCTCCCTCAAGGTGTGGAGGGCAATTTGTGAAAAATGACCCAAATGTGTAATTTGCCACATCAGCCGCAAGTTTAGCAAGATCATTCAATCATTGTGCCTTCCTCAACAAAAATTCATTTTTATCAAGTCCATGACTAGTTGGACCACTTGGCAAGTATTGTCTATACAATATAGATTGTTTGAAAGCATGAACATAGTCATCGGATGTTGTTGTGTACAGTCAAGTGCTACATTTTCCCGATTGTTACAACTAAATGTTATGCATAATTTTTGCCACATTACAAATGAACATGTCCACCCACTCCTCATCATTGAACTTTTATAGTTCAAAGGAAATAAAATGTCAGCAAAATTTGAAATGTCACAATAGAGTTGGAATGAGAGTGTAATAGAATTGGAAAGCAAATGGAATTCATGTGTTAAATACCAACAAGAAAAAGAAAGTCATAAATAGCTAAGAGACGAAATACTCACATGGACCATGAACCCTCCCTATTGTTTAACACCAAAATGCCAAAAACTAAACCAATTGCCAAGTTCATGGACACTTGCCTCAAAAGCAACCCTAAACAAGCCAACAAAAAATTAGAAATACAAACTGTTAGCCTCCCTAAGGGATTTTGTGCCCCTATACTAGTGGCAAAGAAAGATGTGTTGATTTTGAAATTCGAGTTTGATCATTTGTTTGGTGTGTTTATCGAGTGATTGAATCCAATGGAATAAACATGTGCGCTCCTTATCAATCATCCTCACAAAGGGGTCCCTTGATCCATAAACAATTCTGAGGACATTTCAATTGGCTTTTGTGCTATCAGCCATAAATCCCTTGAAATTTGATTTTGGAAAGTCATGCTTTTGCATCGTGTCATTGAGCTTTTTCCACATTACTTGTTGAACCTCCATGTCCTCAGACTACATGTCACAAATAGCAATGGTCATTATTTTGCAATAGGTCGATTATACACATGACAAACCATAGCTATCCAACTAGTCACATGTTTCACATGATTAAATATGATCCAAGCATTTTGCAAATCCCCTACAAGTTACATTCATGTGACAATACTTGTTCCGCTCCCCACACCATTTATGGACATCTTGAAAATGAACACCTTTTGTCCAAGAACTTGTCGAAGGAAGGAACACTTTTGGATGTAGTCATATCAACTCTTGGATTTCAATTCAAGGATGCTATCAATGTAACCACCATTCGGATGATGTTTGAAAGAAGGAACGAGGTTACGAACATTGGGAGAGTTCAATTTATAGAACTTTGTCCTAGATTTGCTCCAATTACTCACCTTTGAAAAGCTCCACTTTACCATCACTACAATCATCGAGTAGATGCCTAACCAATAAGGTCTTGCTAGCACTCAAGGAAATCACATACATCTTTGCATTAGGCGTGCGAATGACCTCCTCTATAATCAACCTTCTAGTTTCCTCCAAAGACTCCCTACACTTGCCATCCACAATAAGATGGTTATGTACCCCAAGATGAATCGTTGTTCTTGACAAAGATCGGAATTTATGCACAACATAATAGATTCTCCCATTGCAACCAGCAATGTAGAGGGGAAAAACATGACAAAATTTGCATCTAGGCAAAAAAGTGGACATAATAAGTTACATCTAACCTACAAGTAAAATTTGAATGTTTTCATCGCACCAAAATGGTTCCATTGTGAGAGGCAAAGCACACAAAGTTCTCACAATCATCTTGCACACAACGTAGGTGACCCAAGCAATGAATCTTCCTAAAGCTCAACCCAAAACCATTTTTTAATATTGGTGGTGATCACCTTACACCAAGCATGGCCATCATTCTTATTATCCATGACCTGCATTTTTGAAAAGCCATGAGAATTGAGAAGGAGAGGCTACAATTCAAACAAGACATCCCCATCAAAATAAATTAACAAGAATTGGACTTTTTGAACAAGTATCTTATCATAATCCAAATTTCATAACTTGTTGGAGCTCTGTCCTAGAAGCGCCATTAAACGTAAGTAAGAAACCATTCACTGAATACTTCTAGAAAAGGATGAAGGCTATGATGACAATGTGAAAAATAGTCATGACAATGGAAACTATGGCTACATGGAATTATATTGAAAAATTAAATTCGATGATATCATGGACGAAGAATGGGGTGTCAAGTTGTCACATGAAGAAAAATTAGACAACTCAATGAAATCAAATGAAGAAGGTGGGATTGAAGACAAAAGTCGAGTGTCATTAACATCATGTTCTTATTTCACAATCTTGACCACATACATTATTGTTCTTGGCGTCAAGATTGTTTTTGGAGAACTATGAGTAAAACTATTACCAACAATGTGATAATGCCCACAACCAACCACCCAATATCTCCTTTGAGAGGAGGTCATAGGAATCTGATACACCAAACTCAAGACTAAGTTATTAGAATCATACAAATTGTCCTTGGATATATACAAGGATCTTAGCTTAAACAAAAACATAGTGCACAAACATTGACACACTCCCAAGCTCCTTGATAAATTCAAATGCGAGTCTAAGGTGAAAAACAACGGAAGGATAAGGAATTAGGGCACGTTCCTTGGCTTGTAGCACTTTGGAGGTAAAAGGGTCTGCTGGAGTTCTAAAATGGGGACTAAAATGAATGACAAGCAAGTCAATTATTCATGTGGACATGCACAAACCAAACAACAAGTTGGTTAGTGCATAATTGGCGCACTTTTAGTGCATGGACGAACCACAAGCAAATACAAACTCACAAGACTCGCCATGGCCCAAACTTGGGAAGCCACCACCTTCCCTTTATAGTATTCTTTGTGCCTAGCCATGGGGCCAGCACCCAAATGTCATTTTGTCTCGGGACTCCCAAGTTGGAGTCCCAAAATTCGCGAAATTGGGACTCCCACAACTTTGGAGGCCCACAACTTTGGAGGCCCATGACTTTGTATGAAGGCCTCTAATCAAGGTAAGGTCTAAAAAAAAGTTGTAGCTTTCCTTGAGAACTTTCCAACGGTATGTGGTACACCACCCACACATAAGGAAATCAGTGTGATTCCCAACTTTTAATGGTCGGCCCTTCTTTTGGCCATAACTTATGTTTTAAGTGCCCAAATGGGTCATGTAAGTCTATTTTAGACATTTAAGTTCTAAGATCTTTCCAATGGTATAAATAACTCTTTAATGCAATGAATTTTGACCCTTATAATCACCCTTTGAAGATTTGGGGGTCCATCAAGACTATAACTCCCAAAGCGGGAGCTCACTTAGGAGTGTGAAGGTTCATTCCCTCACACTTTCCTACATTTTTGGGAGCATGAAAGGTGACTCCCGGGCTTCACTCTTGGCCCACACCTTTGCAACCCCTTACCTTGGTTGTGAGCCCAAGGCTAGGGTTGCGACATACATTATTCAGAGACCGAAGTGGTCCATGAATCGCCAACCATGTATCTATGGTTGAACGCAAAGAGTGGGGAGAGTGGAAAATGGAATGCAAATCAAAATCGATTCCATCACATGTCAAAAAATGAAGGGGACGAATATGGAATTAGACAGAGAACAACACCAATTTGACACACATTAAAAAATTCACTAAAATATCATTATAATCAAAGATTATGGGATCCAGGGTAGAATATTGAAAATGAAATGAAATGATCAAGTTAAAACCACCATAATACAAGGCCCTATTTAGATTTCATTCCTGAAAGTCCATAATTATTCCCAAAATTAGGAAACAAATGACAAATGAAATGAATTATTGAAAGGAGTTTTAAAGTGGGGAACAATTGGGAGATTTGGCATTCAATTGATTCCCTGGTCAACATTAAACCCAATTTTACATATTCACATTCGAAAAAACAAATGAAATAGAAAAATAATGTACCATCATCACAAGAATTGACTCTAGTGGGAGGACATTTAGAGTGAGATTGATCCTACAGGAATTGCCATTTATGTAATGATGAATCAATTTGGCTTCATTTTAAATTTCAAAAGAAATAGAGAAACGGGAAGATACGTGGAACAACACATAAAAAGAATAAAGGAAAGACAATTAAAGACAACAATGATTTCTGGAGTCATAACTTCGGAAGAGATTCATCAAATCGAGTGAACTGCTATTAACATGATTCTAACAAGACAAGATTTAATTGGAAAATAACAAGCCGTAAATAAAAATTAATGAACACGCCATTAATGGGATCTCAATAAGACCAAAGTATTTCCCCCAAGACTAGATGTCATAAATCAACATAAATAAAAGGACATATTTTATCTAAAAATAACTACACTTTCATGGGAAACCATAATAAATATAATTATCATATATTGTAAACAAAGTCACAACCCAATGGGATTCCAACAAATGTAATGTGGCAATCTTCCAACATATAGAAGAGATTTTGTGCATTTGACAATAAAATATTTTAAATATTTTAAATTTGGATGTGGTGTAAATGTACATCCCACATATGTGATTGTACCAAGCATGTGAATGTTCCATGCATATCTACCATCTAGATTTGCAAAAAGCTTGAACCTTATGTATGTGCAATTAATAATATAACACCAATAGAATTATCCACTTAAATATGCATGTGACCTATATGAAGCTATAACATATTAAGCTAATTGTGGCATATGCACATCTGCAAATACAATTTGTGGGTGCAACATGTGTATATATGGCAATTGTATCACGACATGAGAACAAAACATGTGGCAAACACATTACGATTCAAGCCCACATGCGAATTTTACATTTAATTTATCACACACATTAGTTATCATCACCCCACATATTTGGGTGAACGTGGACAAATAAAAAGAATAAATGATTCATTTCCCCTCAAAATCTTTTTAAAACATGGCGGGGGTGATGATGACTTGTATCAATCGAACAAGCACATATCCATAGCGACAAACAAAATGCAACAAAACTCCAAAGCAGGTTTATCCAAATGTGTTGGTCAAACTTGATTTTGTCATTTCCAATGGTGTGGAGAGAAGGTCACAATTGTTTTGAAATATCAATTGGAAAAACTTTCAAAAGTTGGAGGAACATATGCAAAAGACATAAGTGTTTATCATTGATGACCATTATCATCAAAAAAGATTTCAAAGGACAAAGTTAAACAATTCATCCAATAAAATTTATATTTATTATGATAATTGGATTAACTAATTAAACCTTGATCATACTTCATTGGGATCACCAGGCACGAATAAAGATATGTGTTTTTGGCTATTAAATAAAATTCAAGAAAAATACACTATAAATCCTAAATGTAATATTTTTGACATTGGTGATGATAAACCTCAATAATAATTAAAATTTTTGGTTTAATATTATATTTAAAATTTTGTTCAACATTTAGCCAAAAAAAACTAATCTCCCTTACAGAACCAATCTCCTTAACATCAATACCCACACAAATAACAAATGACCATTCCACCTATGTCATGTTAGAATTTCCAAAATTACTCAATATTATGTGTAAGCACAATTACGTGTTAGGTGCGTTAAGATTTTTTAGATTTTGGCTATAATTTTAGGATTTTCCAGACTTTAATGAATTGGGCAATCTTGAAGAACTATGTAGAAGGACGAGTAAAAGCTACAACCATTGCATTATTGCTTAACCAACTCCTTATGAAATAAACCAAATCATCACCATAATTATTGTATGTTCCCTTGGAATCACAAAATAATTAAACAATTAATAGTAAGTGTATTCATGTAATATTTTTATAATAAATTATTACTCTTATTATTTACAACAGTAAAAGTAATTTCTGAGCAAAGAAGAGGTAATAGAAATTCAAACTGCTAGAAAGGTTCTTGATACCTAATGCATGATATCATTCCACAAATGCAAGAATAGAGAGAAGCAGCATTGAAACCTAGAGCAAAAAGGTGTCGATAGTCTTTTCTATGGACAAATTCAAAACAATGCAAGAAAGGAAAAAAGATGGCACAAGCACCGAAGAGGAATCTCGTGTTGTAGCACTAGGAAGAAATAGAGGAAGAGGTTAGAAAAATGTTAACTTCTCAAGTATTTAGGTTTCATTTTTTGCAAAAAATAACTCTTAGGGTTCAAAGTGTATAACATGTGATTCTTCTTCATTTTCAAGCTGAGGTTTTTCCAAAACAAACAATAGTAAGCCAAGAGGTAAGCTCCTGTCCCTTTCTACAATTTCATGTTTTGTTGTTTTCTTTGGTTATTACAAGAGATGGATTTGAAGGGCTCCAATGAGCTCAAGCCAAAGCTCAAAAGAATGATGGCACTCGTGAGCTCAAGGTAGCTCCCAACCATTTTTTTGTTGCTGCCAAGAAGTGACATTTTCGACATAGCTCATGGGGAGGTCTCGACGATGGCCGAAATCACTCTTGAACTAAGATGTCGAGGAGGTTTTAGTGATGGTCGAAATTGCTCTTGGGGGACACTCATGGGGAGGTCTTGGTGAGTATTGAAGTCATTTTCGAGTTAGAGTGCCCGAGAGGTTTTGGCAATGGTTGATATCACTCCCAGGATGAACTGCAAGGGAGGTCTTGGCAATGGCCCAGATCGCTTTTGGGCAGGGCATTCATTTTTTCAAGGTTTTCCATCATCACTCTTCTGAACAAGGTGATTTGTGTTGTGCAAGGTGTTGGGACACCTTACAAACACATTTTGGATGCCGATGAGAATTTAGAAGCAAAGGTGAGGAAATGAAATGTTTTACAACCTCTATTTTGTCTAAGTTATGAACTTAAGATTGTATGGTCAATGTAAGGAATATTTTAATTTGGATTATGGTTTCCAATTTCTGACTCATGATATGTTTTCTTTTTGTTAATGGAGAGAGAAACTAGAATATAGTTAATTGGATTAAAAATTGAAAGCCTAATGAAGAGGAAATGTTTTTGAATAAATCGAAAGCACTCATCACTAAAGAGAGATTATGGAATCGTCTTCTAGGGACATTCAAGAGGAGGTATACTCGTCGTTCAATTTCATTTGCTTTTAACTTGTGCAACAAGTGGATTAAGTCTTAATTTTATATTATGTATCATGTAGGAAGGATTCAAGGGGCTGGATTTTCACTCAACAACCAAGATTTTGCAATTTAAAGAGGTAAGTTTCTTGGCAATCCAACTAGGTTGAAATGAGTATAGATATGAAAAATGATTTTCTAATAACATGATTAGGTTTCAACTTCCAATGGAATTATCTATACTTTTAATTCTTTTTTAGGCATATTGCAATGAACTAAATTGTGGAATACTACATTTATAGGTAAATATGGAGTAGGAGTCGCAAATAAAGCAAATAAGTATGTCACGAAACCTAGCTTCAACAAATCCAAAAAAGGCGGGTTTTCAAATTATGTTTGTCAATTGTTATAAGGAAGCCACTATGCTTTTTTTAAATGCTCTTCATTTTCATGGTTAGTGTTGATCGTAAGGAAAGTTGCATTTTTTTATAAAAAATTTAGATATTTGTTTATTGGAAAGAAAAATCCACCTCTATTCAAGTGCTACTAGAGGGTTATAGTCGGTACTGACCATAACGAAAAAACCTCTAGAAAATCCACACAATTACATTAAGTTGTAGTGGATATAGCTTTGAAAATGCACACTTTGTGAAATTTGTGTCTTCCATTCTTTTAGTCAATGCCGACTATAGGCTTTATAACAAACAAGCATATTCCTTTCAAGTTTTTTTTTACATTTCTTTAATTACAAGTTTTTTTATGTGTTTGATTTCATAGCCCCAACACTTGATAGTCAGTGCCAACTATAGAGAAAAATCCACTTGAATCCTTTACAAATATCATATGTATTGCTTAAGACACTTTGATCATCTCTTTGTTTCTTTTAACACTCAAAAAAATTATAGTGGGCACTAATTAGAGAGAATTTTGTTTGTATTGTAGTCTTTTTGGCATTTAATTATACAATAAATTAATATTTCTTTTAGAATTCAAAGATTTTTGTCAATGGTCAACGCCGACTGTTAGGCCAAATGCTCAAAAACATTCCCCAATGGATCTTAAAGCCCTCTTGTTTGTCTCTTAATTTTGACCTCTTCGTATCACCTCCTTGGATAGTATCTATAAATTTTTTTTGCATTGTCATACTCTTTCACTATGTGTAAATGATAGATTTGTATTCTTGTAACTAAATAACTATTTCCCATTTGTGCAATCATAGGTGGAACCCAATTGCTAGAAGACCATAGAAGTAATTCAACGTCAGAATAAGTTGAATACTTCTAAGGTTCTAAACAAAAACAAAAATATCCCAAAGAATAAAGCTAGGATGAGTATCCCTTTATGTCAACTCCTGACCATGCCAATTATTAGGCCGACTTTGAGAATCGACATGCTCAAGATGGAACGGGTGTTTTTCACGGGTTATCATGAAGGTGAGAAAGCACATTACATTTCCTCAACAAACTAGAAAGGTGAGGAAGAAGAGGCGTGCACCTATATTGATACTTGGAATTTTTTTTGGAAAGAAAAGAATGTGGAATTTGAAAATTCCTAGCTAAAGATCTGAATCTTTGCTAGCTTTTTGGGAAAATGTTTCATGTTTGGGATGAGAATCATCGCCTTTAGGCTTAGTGGTCCATACATTGATGTGAACCATCCCAATGAGCCCAATTAGCACATCAAGGTCGATTCATTTGTTCTAGACACAACAAATGGCCTAATTGAGTTGATTATAGCTATGACCAACTTAAACAAGTGAGTTTCCATTGTCAATGTTCATTTTCTCCACAAATGTCAAACGGTGTCTTGTTGATGATTAACATTCTTATTCTTGGCAGGTCTATCGAAATGGACCACGTGAAGTTGTCACTTATTCATAATTTCTTTTGCATCCAATCCATTGAAATGATTATTCTCCACAAATTCAAGGAGGTCATTCCAAATGCCCAATACAAGGCAAGAATAAAATCAAGAAAACTTGGTATAACCTCATGTAGGAGGTAATTTTTGAGTATATGTATAAGGTAAATTTATTAAATCTTTTCTCATATGAGCTCCATTTTCTAGAATAGTTGCATTTGATTATGAGCTAGATGTTTTATTGCATGGGGAACTTGTGGATGTTATCAACATCACACATTGTTTGTATTATGTAGATGTTCTAGATCCTATTTTTTGAAACCCGAAAATGTTGGCTTTGTTAAATAATGAGGCCATGGAGAATGCTCAAAAGGAACACATGACATCATTCCATAAAAGGTTGTTCATATGTGACCCCTCAACTTAACAATAAATTTCTCCAACAAGTACATGTTCATTATAACATGAATCTTGATCCATAAATGATGATTAAGAAGTTGTAATTGTTTGTTTTCACAAATGAGCAACAAGTAGAAGGTTTCTTAGCTAAAGAAGTGGAACCAGTCTTAGTTTTCAAGGAAGCCCAAAAATTTCCAAAGGTCAAGTTGTTGGATGCCATTTTTGGGAAATGGCTTCTCAAGGCAATATTTTGGTTTCAAATATGCTACTTGTTTATCTTGATTGTACATTGAAATTCTTTCTATTTTTTTTGTTGGGCATTCATGCTAATGGCTTTGCACTTGTGTTCTCATTGTAGTTAGAAATGGAGGCCAAGAAGCTACATAATAACATAGTCACAAACCTTGGTGTGTCTATCCTTGAGAGTGTTGAGGTTCAAAGTCTTGAAGACTTCATAAGTCACTGGAAGCTTAAATTATGGGAGTCTTTGTTTTGTCATGAATTCAAGCTCAAGGGTGGAATCTTGAAAAGCAAGACTTGGCAACAATAGACTAATGGTGAGGAAGCTTTGAAGCGTGTGATTTATAGGTAATGGATATATCTACATTTCCATGTTTTAGAATAATTGTGTACTTGTCTTCAAGATCAATATTCCATACATTTGACCCCATTTCCTTGCCACAAATATTTCTCCCATGTTTTCCTTACAAAAGAGGCTATTCGCAACCTATTTCTGCTTCTACGGATTTGGCGTGATCCTAAAGTAGTCTAAAGTATAATGTATAAAAAGGATTCTTGAAGGGGCAATCGAGTGGCCACTTGGCATCCTATGGGTGGTACTTAGACTACCCAAAGTTAGAGTGCAAGTTAAAGAAGAAGTTTGAGGATGCATGTCTTGACAAGCCCACTTCAATTGATTCTAATTTTAGGGGTGGGAAAAGGAGCCACAATGCCAAGAAGTTGAGGAAGACCAAGGACCAATTAGTTGGACCTTCAAATGACAAATGAAATGATCGAGATCTAGAGCTTGAAGAGCCCACCCCAAACCCATAAGCTTTACAATCTTGAACTATCCATCAAATGAGGTGATTCCTAAATATTGATGTAGATCCTAGTTTGGATCTTTTTCAAAATCCGATCCTAGATCCCATTGAACTCCCATGTGGTAGCCATTCCCTCTTGTGGTTCATTGTTTCAGCTTGTAATATTTCTTGGCTAGACATGGTGGTGGTAACGGTTTCTTCTAGCTCATGGCCCTCTCAATTCGAGGAATTCAATGAGATGTTTTTAAAGGTATGAATAGGAAATTCTTTATGTGCATTTCACATTATTTGCATTGTTTTGGAGCTAACTAAAAATTTTTCTTCCATTTTGTAGGATTCTAGAATTGGCAAGCCTACTCTCCTCATTGTTGAAGTTTCGTTGTACTTGCTAGTCCTTTTTGTCTCCATACCTCCCACTAATGTCCCCTCCTAGAACCATCACATAAATAACTATGTGCATGGAATATTTGGTTTTGCGAATAAATACATGGAAGAAAATGGTGTAGTTCTTATATTCCATGATGATGATCCTCACATCCTCAAGGAAATCAAGTCCTTTTTAAAAACAAATGGATTGAAATCCATTTCAGATGGGCAATAATCAATTTTTTATTGTGGATGAGCAACAAAATCAAAGGGAAAATGGTAATTCCCCTACCCAATTGTATTACATTATTTATCATTCCATAGAGTCATCTTGGACTAACTCTTATTATTCCCAATATTGTAAACTCGAATGAGTTGGGCGACTCTTCTTGTTGGCCAAATGGGTGGCTTTTAGTTTCAAGAAAATCACCTAGAGATGGTGAGGCCTAGTGTTCCCATGGGTGAGGATGATATTTATTAAATTGCACAAACATTGATACAATGGAAAAGTCAAACAAAGGTATCCCATTCAAAGGAGTCAAGAGCTTTTATTCACCTTTGCAGCCCTCTTAGTTCATTAGTTGTCACCATCAACTCATCCATTAGTACTCTTTTTAACTTTTCTCTAAAAGCTTAAAATGATAATCCTTCATGATTAAAATGTTACGTTTTATGATTATTTTACAGGGAATTGCATTTGAACTTGTTAGTCTATTAGTCGCGATGTTTTTGTGTTGGAACTAGACAATGATGTTTATGAAGAGGTTATCAAACCTTTTTTGGAGAAATCTAAACATAATGTGGAGCTTGGTTTTTCTACTCAACCTCCCCTAGATTCGCCACTTGAAAAGAGAATGCAAGTCAATCTCAATTGTGAGTAAATTAACATTAGTCATCATTGAATGTCTCTTTCATAATTATTTTTCTTTTCATTCCAGGTTGATATTTTATGTTTTATGTAGAGATATCCAGCCTGATCATTTTCAGTTTGTTTCATTCTATGTTTTGAGGGATTTCCCAAACCCCCCTTCGAACAAATATTTGTTGAAATATTATGAGGACATTTCTTGACACATGGCTTCATTTCCCTCTCTTAAATCCTCTAGGAATGAGAGATCATATGACCATGGTGTTTTAGACCTTATTGACTATGAAACAACAAAATGTTTGGAGTAGTGTCTCATTTGCATTTATTTTGTTTTTGGAATTTGTTGTTGGATTCTATTTGGTGGTGGTTGGTGTTTTCTTTTGAATTTTGTTCAAGTTCTACCAGCATTCAATATAATTATTTTAGTGTTTTGTTTCCATCATTCTCTTAACAAACAAATTGATTTAATAGAAATGAATTTCGTTGTTTATTTGCTTTTATATTTTCAAAACCATCTATAAAGTTTGCAAGAATGGGACTCAACAATACCTCAATGAAAGATATATGTTTTGAATCATTTTGACATTTCAATTAATCAAATATTTTTCTAGCAAATGTTTTGAACCACATCTTGCCCATTTTTTTCCTTCAAAATTTGAAAACATGCCAAATTTATTACATCATCTAAATTTTAACCTTCAATAATTTATATGTTTTTGTAAGTAAATAATGTCAATTTTACATTTTCTCCCTCCCCCTTTGATGGGTGCTAACCATAGGGGATTGAATATGTTGATCATTATTTTTACCCACATCTTTTACACAAATTCAAATTTTTCCATGTATTTCATTACTTTATAAGTTTTTAAAAACTCTGTTCCTTCCATTTCATTCCTTCAAATGTTGAAATAGTATCAAAACTATTAATTTCAAAATGACAAATTATTAAATATAAATTATGAAAAAATTGCCATCAATAATTGGGTTTTTTTTTTTAATTCATATTTATTTTTTTCCCCTCCCCCTATGGTTGGTGCTGACCATAGGGGATGGAAGATGTTGATCATTATTTTTACCCGCATTATTTTCAAATAATTTGATTTCCCCCCTATATTCCATTGCTTTATAAGATTTGTAGAACTCCTTTCCTTCAATTTCATTTTTTCGAATGTCGAAAAACTACAATAACTATTTCTTCTAGCATCAACAAATTATAATTATAAATTATAAATATTTTCACCATAAATAATTAGTGTATTTTTGTTAGTAAAAAATCTCGGTTTTATTTTTTCGTCCCACCCCCTATGGTCAATGTCAACCATGAAGGACAAAATATGTTCTTCATCCATTGTTTAAACTCAAATTTTGCACAAATAATTTTATTATATTTTCTTTATTTCATTGTTTGAATTTGATACATTTCATATTTTATTATTACCCCCTACTATAGTTGGCACCAACCATAGCAAGGACAATTTTTTCAATTGTGTTTCTAAAAAATAACAATATTTAACATCAAGTCTTATCTTTGATAATGGCCACGTATCATCAAAAAGAAATTTATAAGTGAACTTGAACTTATAATTAAACTTAACATCCTTATATTTAAGTAATAAATGTGAGGATATATATGGGCTCATTCTGAATGAAATATGGGCATCCCTTTAAATGTATATTTATTCTTCAATTTCATCGATAATTACATTATTGTCATCAACATATCAAATCATTAATTAAGTATAATTTCTTAATTATATCCAAATCTATCAAAACCAATTGTTAGGTTTTGGTGAATGACGTATTAGGGCCATTTGTTTATCTAGGGAAATTTAATTTAATCATCATTGAAAAATAAATATTTTAATATTTTATTGTTACATTTCATGTTTGTTTATTTATAATAATAAAAATCTATTTCCCCCACTCCAACATTTGATTTATTTTTAGTATTTTTTTTTCAATTTACAAATTATAGCAGGAATGACTTGATTAATCGTTCCACTCCCAAACCCCTTGCAATTTTGAACCTGGTTAGAGATGCAATTGAACCAAAAGGAGAATTGGAACCTAATAGAAAATTGTTATCGGTTCATGCACCATTCATCTTGCATGATGCAATGGTGGGTGTTTTTTCACCGATTCAATCACAGTGTGAAACCAATGTTTTCATTGAAGCACTATATTGGAAACCAAATGCAATTGCCATTTTCCCTCTTCTCTAAGATAGGTTGATCCATTTTCTTATCAGCTTAGTGAAAGGATTTCATTCAAAAGAAAACTTGTAAAATCTTTTGTTTTCCTTTGTGTTATTCTATTTTATGTAGTTGCATTCGCTTGCATACCGCCAACCTTTTGTTAATGTCATAATTTCCTTGTGAATGTTCATGCACACTTAGGCTTTGTTTACACACAATGGGTACATAGAGTTGATCTATGATTGCATCCAATTGTCCACTAAATGAAATATAGTTTTCTTCGTGATCATTGCAGTTATTTAGCTATGATATTATAGCTATGCATGTGTTACCCAATTGTATCCATAAACTTCATTATAAGGCTTCAATGTTTAATATTTCCAATATAAATTGGAACTACACATACTATTATTCCTAGTGTTTCGTGAGCTTTGAAATATTGCATTTAATTAAATTGTATGTTATGAAATATCTTACTAAATCTAAACCTTTTAATCAATAACTAATATTTTTATGCACTTTAATTGATGTTAGAAAATAGTTCCTAGATTTTCTTTTTCCATCATGTATGTCATTTTATGTATCTTCACAAATATGTGCAACACAAATTCACACAACATTAAACATTTTCCACTAGTATAAAATCAATCATTATTGTTCTCAATCCAACACAAGGTCATTCTTTGCAAATTTGTATTTATCGCATGAAATTGGTCACCTTGCTTGTTCAAAATACCAATTGGCTTGCCATACTATGGATTGAACTTTAAATGGGACTCTTGACTGGACTTTCAACTAGCCCACATTTATTTGTCGCAAGGAAGAAGTTTTAGTAATATTTGCTTTCAACTATGCTACTTAGAAATCAATTCCACACATTTAAAGTTTTTTAAAAAATACATTGGAACAATTTGTAACTCTCATAACTTCTTCTCATTTCACTGCAAATTTCCATCCTTTAGTGCATTTCATCTTTTAAATTAATCTTTTTTGCTAATTTATATTCATCATAATCCTCAAGGAACATATTGCAATCTTCCATATTGTTTTTGTTTTGAGACAATTTGACAATGTATGGAAATTATGACTTTTTGTTGTTATGTCTTTTCCCCAACGTTCTTAGATTTAGCTTTTGTGTTTTCACACTGATCCTTTTTACAATTGTTTCAATAAGTTAAAAACTATTTTTCCCATGTTCCACATTCACATCATTAATATCCACACCACCTTCTTTTTTTGTTTTTATTGTCTTTAAAGGAGTGTAATATTCCTCAATACAAGCTTTTTCACAAGTATGTTTCTTAATCTCTTGGGCTAATTGTTTCTTCTAACTGACAGTTAATATCACAAAACAAGTTCAATCAACAATGTCATGTGCTTTTGTTCAACATTTTCAAATTTTTATAAAAATGGGATATTTACAGTCTTGCCAATTATCCTCATTTGTGTGTGTTCTTGTGGTCTCAAACATATGATGGTGACCCCTTTTCGCGATCAATGCCACGAATCATTAGTGATTTTGTTGCATGACCCAAAAGATTATTCATCCTCGCTTTTTAAGTCTTCTTTTTCTTGAGATGCCAATTGTGATGGCATTCTTGGTTCCTCCTCCTCTTACTCTAGTGTTTTTTCTTTATGTTCTATTAGTGCATCCTAGTTTGCATCATATTTTAAAATAGACAACTCATATTTGTCATCCTCTAAATCATTTTCATTTTCTAGCCACTTTTTTTTTTACTCTTCTACCAATGAATATTGGTTTGCTTTGTTCATCCCCATTATATATTTTACATGGCGTAATAACATGGTCTTATAGTTGCAATTTGTCAGTTTGGCTGGCCATAGATAGTCTCTAGGAGCTTGTTGCAAGTTGTTCACAAAATCTGAATTGAACATTTGTACCAATATGACATAGATTTTGTATTCTTACATGTTATTTTTCGATGCCTAGTATCCCACTTTAAAACTATAATCTACATCTATTGCTTTCATTTATTTGTGATCCACTATTAGATACAAATCCAAATCTCGAAAAGTTCTAGCATGCATTCACAGTTCCAAACCAAGCCGTGCATTAAAATGCAATCTATGTCCATGGTGCCTATTTTTTATTACATATAGTCTCTAAAAAGGTTCTTATCCATTTTGAATTTATCGTTTTTTAACATCCTTCTTATTGTGTGGGTTGTGAACAATTATGTCAGTCAGTTATTGAAGTTTTATTATTTGATCAGTGATTGTTTATCTCAATAGTCATTGTAGATATTTCCTTATTGAGTTTAACTAATGTAAGATGTTTCAAAATCTGCCAAGTACTAGGAGTTCATCTCTTTTAAATTGGATGCCATTGATCATTATTTTTGTTTAGTCTTTTATTTCCTATTCTATTAGGTGGGGGGTTTTGCCTTGGACTTTTATGGGCAATATATATAATTTGTTTATTGGTTTTTTTCCATTTGCCCACTTTTCCTTTTGTAGAATGCCCATTTCCTAATTTATAATAATTTAAATAAAGGGTCAAATCGATTGTCATCTTGAGGAATTTGCCATGGTCGTTCCATTGGCTTAGTTATTATGTCCAAAACTAAATGCTATAAAATGTTTATTTCATGCATAGAATTGTAAGTGGTAGCTTGCTAGTAATCAATGATTTATTTGTTGTTGATTGTCAAAAAACCAATTGAGATGGTAATACTAAGTAAAACAATTAAATACAAAAATATATATATTAGGTTGGAGGATACAATCCTTTAATTTAGGTATTAGGATGTTTTGGAATTAAGAATTCTTGGATTTTTTAGGAAGCAAAATCTTGGTTCAACTTTAACCTTGATTCATATCAAAACATTTAATGAACCAAAAGTAATTGCAAAGAATGGTATTTTGGTTTCTTCTTCAATTGCCGGGACGTCTTTTTTTCTGACTATCATAGACATCTCATTGTTTTAGGGCAAGGCCTATCGTCCGGTGATTTATAGGTTGTTTTTAACATTTTGTTTTCTAAATCTTGTGGCACCCATGTTTGCTTACTCAGAACTGCATTGAGTCGTTTACTAGGTTTCATAAAGTTTGTTGATAGGAGGTTGCCAAGGGAAACCAAGTCCTTCGTTGACAAATCCTATAATAAACTTGTGAAGAAATGTTTTGGAATTGACTTTTTCAAACTTGCACGTTTTTTAAAAAATTCCATGGCACGTGTAAACATCGCCCGGTGGTAGTCTTCCATATCCTCCTTTGGAATGTTTATAGTTTCTTTGAGTAATGCAAGACTTTCTTTGTCAATTTTCACATTCGCCCATTGCCATGTCGCCCATTCAACTATTTTGTTAATTTTCATTTTCCATTATGTTCCCCATGTTCTAATCTAGCAAATTCTTTAGGGGACCTAGCAAAGTTGGATTTCTTGGATATTCCAAAGGTTTTGTTGTCATTTCTCATATTCTATTTAATATGCTTGAAATTAACGTGTATTCAATCATAATTTCCAAGGTGTTTAGTGTGACCAATTTTGTAAATTTTTGTTTTGGCATTGTAAAATAGATGTGTAACAATTGCAAATGGATGGTAGCTATAGAAAAGATGGAGCTAGTAAGTTTGGTTGGAGATGGGGGAAAGAATGCAGTTTTCTTCTTCAAGTGGTAAGAATGATCTTAGACATAAGAAGTTTGGTAGATTAAATTCAAATTTTTAAAAATGTGAAATGGTATTGAGAATGTGCGGCTTCATATTGTTTCAATTCCCAATGGGAACATACCATTTGTAGATGAATAGGTAGTGTTTTGGTTGACACAAACCTTTTGGTTGTGAAGAGGTAAAATTTACATTGGCACATAACTCTTGGTTGTGGACAAGTTGTGTTCATCCATATTAATTTTTCATCCATTTAATTCTACTATTCCATTTTAGTTTTCATCATTTTTATTTTGTTTATCCATTTTAGTTTTCATTCATTTATTTTGTTCATCCATTTTTTTCATCCATAATTATTGTTCATTCATGTACACATGGCAAAATATTCCTCTACATCGTGATATATTATATGCCATGTGTCAAAGAATATTCTTCCAATATTCCTTCGACATCAAAATATTCCAAAAAAAATTCTGTCATGTTCATTTGTTCATGCTCATGCTCCCACATTCACCAAATAATATCCCTTGTAAAATGTGGGTTCCTATGCATCAAACTTGAATTCTATCTGTAAAGGTTGGTGTGAGGGAATTTTGTTGAGAGATTCAGCTATTTGATTGGCAATTAAAGTTTGTATAGAATTTGAAAACTTGCAACAAAAGGTAGAAAGAAAGGGACAAAGTTTGGAAAAAGACAACAAACACAAGAAGACAACTTCCCAAACATAAAATTCTTCTTGACAATCATAAGACACATTTGGTTAATCTTTAGGAACCTTGCCTACAAGAACCATTATTTCAAAAAGGTTATAATCTTCACTTTACAAGGATGCACTTCACTGCTTTGACAAAACATTCCATATTAGTTACTTACAAGAAAACCAAATTGTAGCTCCAAATGTAGTCAAACCTTTCCAAGCTTCTAGAATTGATGCACACCTAAGCTTGCTTCTCTAAGCTTCCACAATTATCAAACCCTTTTAGCATGTCCATTTCCAAAAGTAAGCTTGTAGAGATTGCAACCTTCTTAGTTGCGTCCACACCTCCAAAATGGAGCTTCAAGAATTATCATGCTTCTATGACCTTCTTGTTCACTTCAAATACTCATGCGGTTTCAAAACTTTCTTGATTCTTTCAACCTTTGTCAGAACTTGAGAAACATCTTCTCACAAAACCACAACTTTTCTTTTTGTTGACTTCATCCTTTGTCGCATAGAATTAAGAAGCGTGCTTCTTACAAAACCACAATAATTTTTCTCCTCCCTCACTTCAACCTTTATCATACAAAATTTAAAAATGTTATTTTCACAAAACCACTTCTCTCATTGGTCATTTCAGCCTTTGTCACACACTATTGAAAAATGTTCTTATCACTAAACCACAATGACTTCTTTCCTTGCTCACTTCAACCTCTATCAAACACTACTAAAAAATGTTCTTTTCACAAAATCCTAAATATGAAAAAACAAAAAATTAAGGTGAAATTCAAATTTAACCAAAATTGATGCATTTTTGAATTTCAACATGTGTTTTTTCCCATCTATTGCATTCATCTTGTGTCATGCACATTATTTGGTCTTTTGGCTGAACATGGGGTCTACGCCCTTAATTCCACAAATTTTACATATGTTTCCCCCAATTGACGCCCACTTTACAGTATGGTTCAAACTTCAAAAAGTTAAAGGAAGTTGAATGTTTTTTTGAACAAAATGAACTTGTGGACATATAAAATGTTGGAAGAAAAATTTATATGTTTTTCATTCTTTTTAACCTTTTTGTAATTAAAAAATTTAAACAAAATTAATGTTTGAAATAATATAATTGTTGATGATTATTGTGTGAAAACTGTTTGTGAAAATTGATTGGTATTAACTGTTTGAAAACCAACATTTTGTAACCTAGGTGAAATTGCTTTTACAAATTTTTGAAACCTTCTCGGGTATGTTGAATTTTTCTTTTTTGAAGAAAAAATCAGAGCGAATTTCATAAAATCTTCTAAAACCCTAACATGATGATTCTTTGAAAAAATAAATAACCACCCAACATTGGTCATATCATAAATCGCATACCAAATGTAATCTTTTGAGTCTTAACAAAGGGGGACATGTATTTTGAAAAGGAAACTAAAATAAATCCATGTGTGTTTGGAAAGATGTTTTTAAGAAAAATAAATCAAAAGGACTGAGAACTTTATGTTTATCATAAAACATGTTTTGAAAAATGTAACACTTAACTAAAAAAGTAATGCCCATGAAAAATGCAAAGGCAAAATGATCCATTATACATTACAAATAATATGTTAGATCTTTATAACTGATGTTGGGTAGATATTTGATTTTTATAACAACAACCAATTTTAATTATTTCATAAACTTCATATAACCACCAAGTTTCATGAAAAACTTAACAAAACACTGGTCAATTTTTAGGTGATTGTTTAACTTTTTCAAAAAATTGAAAACCATGGTAATATTTGAGAACACGATATTTGATTTTTCAGTAACTATGGTTATGTATCAAAATTAAGTATTTGATTTATTTAAAGCCATGGTTATCAACCCTAATAATCACCTTAATACCTAGCAAGGTTTAGTGTAATTTTTAATAACCACCCAACAATGTTCTTTACTTTTTATGTATTGAACTATAATTTTTTTTATACAAGTTTTAAAAAGTTTGGCCATTGTCCATGTCTAAGGCAATGTGGGGCAAATATGAAGTAGTCAAATTGAAAAGCTAGGTACCAACTAGATATCCTGAAAAGAACCATGCTAGTATCATTCAAGGTGTTATCCAGGTTGATATGCAAAGGGTAAGGTATAAATATGGAAAAATATATATTCACAAAAAATTTCTTGTTTTTCATGAAGTTTTATTCTTAATGTGAACCTTGGGTAGGTTATATGGATAACCTACCTTCAAGTCCAATTCTAAAGAATAGTCTAAAGTTTAAATTCTAGGTTTTAGGCCATTACTTAAGGTTAGGGTTTAAGGAAATGTCATTTTTCTCTTGTGGGGAGTGAGATTTCAACAACATAAAAAACTAAACTATTTTTTTGGGGTTAGTTTTGCTTGCTTCATTTTTTGTTATTTGTTCTTTCTTGTGTGTTCTTATGTTCCATTTCTTGTTGAAAAGTTGTTTTATTGCTTTTGGAGAACTTTTGTTTTTTTTTGTTTTGCTTGTTTATTTTCTTTGTGTTTTTTCTTTTGTTAATTTGTCATTTGTTTTGTAGGTGTTGCCCGTGTGTTGGAAACATTGCTCGTGTGTTTTCACAAGGTTGCTTGCATGTTATTATAGTCGTTGTCCAAGTCTTTAAGTGTTACACATGGTGCTTTTCAGGACATGGCTCTAGGTACCACCACTTAACTCCCTCTATGATTTTGGTTGTGGTGTTTTCCCCTTGTGTGGTTACTTCTACTCCATACCTTGATGTGAATGTTGGGGTTGTGGTTGGAGGTTGGAGTATTTTGGTTATTGCAACCTCCATCAACAACCTTTTTAATTCAACATTTTATATGTTTTCAACTTTTTTCAAGATTTCTTTTCTTTTCTATTTGTGTTTTTATTAATGTTGTTTAGTGTATGTTTTCTTTTTTTGTTTATTTGGTTTTTGTATGTTTAATTTTATTTGTTCTTTGTACGTTTTGTGTAATGTTTGATGTTATGTTTCTTTGTTTGGATTTATTTGTGTAAGATCAATTTGCAAATTCCAAATTGATCCTTGGAAGTTTGAAATGAAAGAGTTTTCTTTTAACTTTCAAAGTTTCTATTTTTTAAAGTAAATTTTTTGAGTCACATTTGCATTTGCATATCTTCATCAACATAGTTTTTGTATAACATGTCATATGAAAAATGAATGATTATGTATAAATCATATTTGTAAATGTTTATAAATGCTTCAATTGTTGGCATTGTTCAAATTCATAAATTATTAGAAGTAGAAAAAAAATGCGTAATCTACAAAATTGAAAAACATATAATTGTTTGGTTTTTCCAACTTGGTCCATTAACACACTTTGACAAAATGGAACCAAGTCTTGTAAACAAAAGATGCAATATTTTTATGAATGAGAATGAAACATTAGTGGAGGAGAGGAGTGAACATGAAAGGTCTGAAAGATCTAAAACATCCCAAATTCTTAATTTTAAAATGATGATTCAATGCAATTATTTATGAAAAAATTACATTTCAAACAACGAGCAAGTTGGAAACTCCATGGAAGAAATTCTCCAACTTGGGCACTTGTTTTTCAATGATGAATCAAAAGTTGATGTAAAGGTGTCACAAATCATGTGTTTTGTTTTACTAATGTTATAATAGACCGATGGGTCTTATAATTTTGAACTAGAGAACAAGGTTGAAAAAATAATCTAGTTTCATATTTTTAAAGTAATGGGACAATTGCATTGAAAAAAACATGTATATGTAAACCATGGGTAAATTGCAAGAAAAATTGAAAAAAAATTGAGCAACATCATGAAAAGTTCAATGGAAAGACAAGTTGCAAAAAAAAGGTTTGCAATAAGTCTAAGTGTCATCTCTAATTTCTTTTATGGCCATAGATCCTTTCAAAAATGATAACGTGCACCATTAAGAGTTTTTGGAGAACCTAGGTCTTTTTGTTGCAAAAAAACATCTATGCACCCATCTACATAAACATCTTGTTGATAGGATGTAGCTAAAGTGTTTGGTAATGAAATTATGCCCTCGTGTTGTTTTCTCTTCTATAAAAACTTTCGTTAAAAAGTATTACTAGACCTAATTGAGAAGACAAAATAAACATTTGTTTTACTAATTTTAATAGATTGTGTTTTTGTTATCACAAGCTTCAATCTTTGGATGTCTAAAAGGGCACATGAGGTTTTTGCATCCATTGTAAAAAATTTAAGGAAGGATTGGGTGCTAAAACATATTATAATGGCTTGTTTGAAACATCTAATACTTTAGGGCAAACATTATCAAGGAATTTGCAAAACTTTTTAAAGGAATATGGATTGACAAAAAAATCCTTACTTATGTGAAGGATAAAAGGTCAAATATTTGAATACCATGATAATTACTTAGTCCATAGTTAATTGTGAAACTTTTGGTGTTGTAGAAAGTTTTCAAAGCACATGTTTTAGACATAGTTTTTCTAAGACTTGTCAGTATAATGCAATTATTTCAAAAAAAAGTGTGCAAAGGCTTAACATATGTCTCCATCAAATTTTCTTAAGCATATTTGTAGAAAAATATAACATGGTTTAAAAAATCAAGGAAAGGAAAACAAGAATGGGTGAAAGCTTGCCATATTGTTATAAGCCTTTGGGCCCAAAAATTGAACACACCGATTAAAACAAGGTAATATGTAAGTTTTATTTTGGTTTTAAAAAATTTACTATTTAGAATTTTGTTGCTATAATTCTTTTTCCTTATAATTAAATATTACATAATTTGTATAGGTATGTAATCAAAATGATCATGTTTTAAAAAGCTTTGCAATTCCAAAAAAAAATTGTTCAAGTTGTTATAACAAGTAGACTAGTGCAAGAAACACTAGTTAGATAACCCCCTCCTTCCACATTGCATCTATCATTAATTATTGTAAACATTTTGTCTCTTGTTATCACTACTTTTGTCTTAAACTAGTCAAGGGATCATTCATTACCAAGTGATTCCTCGCATACAACCACATCCATGAATTTTAAACCAAAGGGAGAAATGAATTATCCTCTTGTTTTGAATACTTTGATTACCGATGATGCAAGCCTATATATTGAATTAGGAACTCTTGTAATGAACATGAAAAAGGAAGTTTGTGAGGTCATTGATTATTTTCTTTCTTTCTTGATAAAATATGATGAAAAGAGAGTTCATAATTTGCTACCCTTGATGATAGATCTTAAATTCAAAAGTTGAAGGTTAATTTTTTTTTACTAGTCATGAATAAGGGGTGACCATGGTTGAAAAGTATGATAGGAGTTGTCAAGATCCTTGTTTCCTATATTCTTGAAGTTTTATCATCATTTGCATCCATTATCTAGGGTTGAAAATTCTTTTGCATACAAAAGTGATGAAAATAATAGTTTGGATATATTTGAGATGGTAACAAACATCAACGAACATGTGGAGGAGTTTGTTAATAAAAAATTACTAATATTTTGGATACATCAAGTGGATGTAAAAGACTTCAAGTGCAGGAGTGGTGGTGGAAACATGAATCCATGTTTTCAATTGTTGACTTTTTAGCTTCACAAATGTTGGGGATTGTAGGTTTTCAAATTGAAAATTTAAAAAAAAATCTCTATTGGTATATTCACCAATTAACTTTAAGAAGATTATTTTTGTGAGTAAGAATAAGTCAAATGATGTGCATATTTGCAACATTTTTTATGCACATTTACATGATCCATTGTAGGTTGTTCAATGGAAAAGAAAATTTGTGTGACAATGTTAAATACACAAGTGTCTATAAATGAAAGCTTTTTCATGCTATGCATTTTACTCTTGTATGATAAATGACATCTTCTCTCATTCACCATCTTTGTAACACTTCATTTTTGTGACACAAACCCCCATACACATTTGCAAGAGAAAAATGAGAAATTACAAGATTAAAATCATGCATATCTAGAAGCATCGATAATGCAAGTCATAGAAAAGCTCTTGATGTAGTAGTCATATCAATTCCAAGCCATCACAACTTTGAAGAAACACCTCCAAATACATAACAAATAAAAAGCTTTTGTGGTTTTATTGCAAACCACAAAAACACCCATACACATTTGTAAAAAAGAAATGAGGAATTACAAGTTGGAGAGTCATGCTTGTCAAAAAGTATCAAATGTCCACTCTCAAGCCATGATAGCCTTGAAAAATTGCCCAAAAAATGCATAATAATCAAAAGGGTTTTGTAACCTTCTTACAACCACCAAAACACCGAAACACACTTGCAAAACAAAAATGGGCCATTTTTCATGTGAAAATGCTAGGTCCTCCATGCCTTGTCATTGCCTAGCATTTTCCTTGTGAAAATGTCAAGTGGACAACGTCCATTGTCTAGAATTATTGTAGTGATAACCACTAGTGGACCCTATACCTAGTTCACCTAAGCGAGTTCCAATTACCATTTTCATTGGAATTTACCTTTTAATGTGTGTGTGTGTGTTTTTTTCCCAATTTTTTTAATGAAACATCATTACTAAACATAACAATCCTTTTGAAAAACATTAACTAGCAAAATGTTTCTAAAAAATTGTCAAATAGTAAGAAAAATATGGGCAATAATAAAGTGCCCCCAAACTAAAAACTTAATAAAATTTCCCCTAAAACAATTTTTGTAAAAAAAAATGACAGTTTTTTTTCCCTTAAGGAAACTATTAGTTTGAAACTAATTATACCCATTATATTTTCTGAGGTCACCAGGATGCAAAGATTAACCACACCCAAAAAAAACACACTATTTACCTACTTATTATAGCCATAGGGTAAACTAAAGACAAATGAGAAACCTTTTACCCCTACAACATAACCTAGAGACAGGGTAAAAAATCTGCCCTTACACTGCGATTTGAAAATAACAGAAATCGACCGTTACGTATTCGTACAGAGTCCAGACTGTATCTACGTACGTACTATTGCACCCCACCGTATGTATACAGTCCATTTGTAGTTGTCTTTAGTCCGTATTTTCGAAATTGTACGTACAGAGAGATACGAGCGCGGTGAAGGAGGCGAGCCAAGCGGGGTGCGGGCGCGGGAGGGAGAGGCCAGCCAGTTGGGGACGAGAGCCGGGAAGCAGTCACCAGCAGCAGCTGCTGCAGCTGTTCGCGCCTTTTGCATCTCTTCGCCGCAAGAAGACTTGGTTTTGTAATCTCTCTCTTTTGTTCTACCTTTGCTTCCCATCTCTTTTCCTATATCTCTCTTTGGTAGAATGCGTTTTGAATCTCTGTGCTCTTTAGAATCTCTCTTCTTCTTCTTCTTCTTCTTCTAATTCTTCTGTGTCCTTGCTTTGCCTTTCGGAAAGCGGCTGAATGTCGTTTGCTGCTCGTCTAGGTTATTCAGCTGGTCCACTGGGTTGCTGGTACATTCCTCCTACACATTCAGGCTAATTTTTTTTTTTTCAAAATATTAGGGTTTTTGAATTTGTTTCCGTATTGCAGTTTTCGGGGAATCGCGACCACCGTGACAACATTTGTGTTTTCCAAGAAAACTCTGCTGAAGAGGACAAGGACGAGAACTTGTTGAAAGGTGCGTGAGAGAGCTCCTGAACCTAGCTTTCTTTCTTTTGTGGGTCCCTGACTATTGCTTTTGCTGGGTCGAGGGAGAGGTCTTGAAATCCCTTTCTCTCTTACTTGTGTAGGTATGCTTCTTCTTCTTCTTCTTCTTCTTCTGGTAGTCGTTGGCATTCCCTCAGTTGCTGGGCTTGAATTACTGTAAGTCAGCTGCAAAATTGGGTGATGGTTTTTTTTCCTTGTTCTTGCTTCTCCTTTTCTTCAATTCTTGCTGATGTACACCTTCTTCGGTTCATGGGGTTTCGTGCTGTTTTTTTTTCACATGTATTTCTCATGTATAAGTATGTGTGGAGAGAAATTGTTTGAGTGCAGACTCAGCTCTCTGCCTTTTCATCTATGTATGGAGACTGCATTTTCGCTTGTGCTGATTCATTCCCACACAAACAGATGGGCTACAGAAAATTCAGCTCCTCTCTGACATGTGTTCTCTTTTGGTCTCCATCTCACAAGCACAGACTCCCATTGAAGCCTGCAAAAAGCTCTACAGACAAAAAAGAAAAGAAAAGCTGGACAAGATGAGTTCGGGGACAGCTCCCTATGCCACTTTGAGTGATCTGCCTAGGTTTGAGAAGCGAGGCGAAGTCACATCTGCCCCTTGGATGAAGGAACAGGCTGTTCCTCACAATGGCCGGGCTCACAACCATGAGCCTTACATTACCTGCAACTCGCAGACTGCTCCTTTCGCTACTTTCAACAACCAGCCTCTTCCACTTGAGGTTAGGGTTCCTCCTCTCTGTCTCTTGAGCCATTGAACTTTTTGGTGAACTAGGTTCTTCCTCTCTCTTGAGCCCTTGATCTTTTTGTGAGTCTATTAGTAATGAGTTTCCTGCTGCTAGGTAGCTGCTGGAGTCTTAGCTGTGGTTCTTCAACAGGAAATTGTTCACTGCTTCTTTAAGGATGTGTTTCTTGTGGAAGACAATATGTGCCAAGAAGGGTTGGTTGCCCATGTGTTCTGCTAACCATGGAAAGTTCACAAAAGAAACCTAGGTCAATAAGATTGATGGGTTGCAGAAGAAGATTAGTAGTGTCCATGAATGGAAATGAGAACAAGTATCATAGAAACCTACCAACAAGATTTATGGGTGACACAAGAAGAATAGTATGTTCATGAAAGGATATAAGAACAAGTATCAGGGGCCACACTGCAGGTGCAGAGCATCTCTATCCTCTGAAACAGCACCTTTTGGAACTTCAGAGAACATTGTACAATTGAAACAGGCATGTCATCATGTCTGATATCCCACTCCCCACTCCTCCACCAAAATTCTTGGAATTGCTTAGGTTCAACAGTTCTCACAAACATCTGGAAGAAGGTGAAGGTTGGTGACTATGAACCTAAGAAGCTTTATGAAGTGAGATCTATGTTCATCCTCTAAATGGGTTTAGAATTTTGTTTCTCTTTCAGATGCTTGTTGCCCTCACACTTCGTTTGCACTTATGTCTAAGTAGCCTTCAAATTGAGTTTGGTTTTTTCTATTTTTCTCGCTTCACATCCATGTTCTCCAATGATGACCTTAGTGTATGTCAGGGAGCTGATTCTTCTCAGCTCTGTGCTAAAGCTCAGTATCTCTCTGTTTCGAACTCCTTGAAACATGGTTGTGGCTAGAATATCTTTGTCTTTCTGGCAGTGTTTTTGCTGCGTATAGTGAGACAAGGACTAGAACCCTTGAGCATAATTTGTTCAAGTAACTGTTCCTTGTCTCAACATAATGCCTAATGGCAGTACACTAGACCAATGCTGGATGCTCCATGGGATAAGGATCAACAACAGGCAAACCAATGGCAAGGATCTCATAGAGAGTACATCAAAAGTACTCCTTATGCAACTTCTGATGATAGGCAGGCATGTGCTACATTTTGTTTTAATCTTTTCAGTTATCTTCTCTCACTGAACATGCAACTTCCAATCCAGGATGGAAATTGTGCATAGTAAATAATTTCCATCCAGTAGTTCAAAGGGTTTAGATGATCTTTTCCCAGAGAAGACTATTTCTTTGGGATAATAGACTTCAACCAAATTTGCTAAGGACATAGAAAGTCCTTCCAAGAATTTGTTTACTGTATGCAATTTGCCTTGAGGTTGGGTTGAACACTATATGCATATAGTATGGAGAATAGTGGCCATAGTTGTGCAATAAAGTAGCTAAAATGAATCAATCCTCCAATATAAGGCAGGGTTCAGGATTGGGTTTGAGAATGTTACCAGTACCTTAATATGTTGCCTAAGATATATGACATGCTTGGGATCAAAGTCAAGCAGCAGTCTTAAAACAGGGAGGGATCCTTGTGAAGGTACCTGGTGTATCATAACATGTGCATGCCACAATCAGACAGACAGAAGAAGTACTAGTGCTGAGCCTGTTTTATTGTTGCCTTCTTGCACTGCCCCATATGCAACATCTAGTAATTCTCTCATGCAAAAGGTGCTTACATGCCTCCTGTAAAACTACCCATGTCTTTTCCCTGTCTTAGAATTATGAGTTGAATTGTCTCTGAATGTTTGGATCAATCTGAGGGTGAAGCCCTAGTCTTTGAAAACTGTTGAATTCCTTAGCCTGTTTCTTTTGGTGCGTGTTCCAGCTGTTATCCCTGTTGACACATCTTATAGGAGTTTTTCTGTGTTTGTATACATACCATGTGGTGAGATAATGTTTGCTGGCTTTTGAGTCATGGTGTTCAACATATGTCTAAACTTTTGATATAGGCTCTTTCAAGAGCCAGTTTGTCCCATGACCAAATTGGACTCGTGATCTCTGGGCCTAAAGGGAGAAAAAAATTATGGGGGTTTGTTTCTGGCAGCCAAATAAATCAAAAGTGCAGCAAGCACCATGGGATCGCGATGAACTCAATGACGCCAAGGTGCAATTTCATAACCTTGATTTGTTTCTCTCACATTTTGACCTATACCTGTCCTGTACTTATAGGGAGAATATTCAACTCATGAGAATATTCATGTTTTATCTTTGGATTAGAAATGTTATTTTGTTATCAGAGCCTAAGCAATTTCTGTACCTCCCATGCCCTATTATGCTCTTTGGGTTTAGGTATTGCCTGAAGCAATAGTTTTCTGGTGACCCAACACATACAAAATTATCCATTCAGATGAGAAAGAAGGAAAGTATGTCTCAGTAGTGTCCCTGCATTCATCTATTTCCATCATGTCCTCAGATTGAGTGCTTAGTTTTCTTGAAGACAGGATTTGTAGTTTCCACATCCAATGCCAGTAAGTGAAGTTATAGGTGGTCCTCTTTATGATTCTCATGGTATCTGATTTGCCACCTCATTTTCTTTGATGTATTTGGGCACTAATGTCAATAATTGCACAATTGTCACACTTGTAGATCTGACAATATGAGCAAGGCTTTTCACTCCTGAACATTTTCTTTCACATGGATTGCAGCTAGTACATTTAAATGTGATATTCAAATGTAGTTGAGATGTGGATGCTTGGAGACATACTGACAACAGGTTGAATTGTTGATTTAGGCATCAAATCATCAGATTCCCAATCCTGCTCCATTTGCAACTGAGCCAATTGATTCTTCGTCTGAAGATCCATGTCGAACGACCTTCACCTAAGGGTGTGCAAAACCTCTCACTGCTTCATCTGCCTCTCTTGGATCAGTTCTGTGAGGTGGAGTTATTGTGTGTATACATGTGCAACTTGCAGCTTGCTGGTAATGTTCATTAAGTGCTTTGAACAACCATTTTTCTCACAAAGGAAACCTCTTCTTGATCAATATGCTTCTGCTGTTCTTAACATTAATGCATCACTATGAGCAAAACTCTTCTGCTCGGTGGGCATTTGGTGTGTAGTTCTGAGGCTAAGAAATGTGAAGATGTTAAGCTAACCTGTATTGGCTTTGATATTATCTTGTATAAGTCTATCAACTATTGGTCCTGAGTAATATCTCTATTAACTGAGCTGTGGTTTGCAAGGTATACAATTGAATACTAAATCTGTCTTTTCCTATACATTCTATTGTGTCTACTAATTTTCTGAATATGTTTGTGGGGTTCTCCTTCTCTTTTTCTCTGGCAGCAGCAGCTTGGATAATGTAAGTGCTAATCAATAACTAAATTGAATTCTTCCATAAGATGGAAATTGTTTGTTTCATGCACTTATAGCATGCTTCTTCATAGGTTCATGAACACAAAGTGAATTGTTTTGTGCCTTTCCATGTTCCTTCAGTGTGTTTATATCCTGCTGAAAAAATTAGTGTTGCAGTTGTAGCTCCAGCAGGAGGGACCAGGGATTGGAGTAGGGTTCAGAACTTGAGAGTGAAGTCTGTCATGAATGTGGCTCACAGATTTTACATTGAATATCATCAAATATTCAGTGAAGGTTTTGGGAACCTCAGCAGTATTTTTGTCAGACATTGGAAGATAAAAACAGAAGTTTTGCAATCATATTCAAAAAGAGCACATGAACAAAGATGCAGAAGTTCACCAACCCAACGCCAGTAGCAGCAGATGCAATAATGTTTCCAATTTCTATTGTTGAACTATGAATAACAGATTTTAAAATTATGAGTGATGTATGTCTGCAAAAAGATGCCATTTATACAGAATTGTAGTTTGCAAAGTAGAGTTGTCAGTACATTAGTTTATAGTTTGGGAAGTTCCCTTGAATCTAGAATGGAACAATACAACAACCTCCATAATATTATATGAGAATTTCTGAGGTAACTGTACAAGAAGAGAAAGGACATCTTCCCATTGCTACTACAGATCAAGCCATAGCAACGAATGGGATCGGTACACATTTTAGCTGCTGATTGTTGCTTTCCTCCTCCACCTCCCTTCTGGAGATACTGCTGGTGATATTCTTCAGCCATGTAGAAGGGACCAGCAGCCAAGATCTTGGTTGCAATCTTCTTCCAAGGATGGGACTGATGCTCTTTCGTTGATGCGATTGCTTCCTCCTTTTGCTCCAGCGTATGGAACTAAATGCCTGATTGGTATTGTGATCCAACATCATTTCCCTGCCCAACACAGTCATGTCAGGAAAGGAAATGACAGAACAGAAAAAAGCAATTCAATTCAATAAAGCACCCTGAGAGAAGTCATAAGGGGCAAAAGGAAAAAATCCATGAGCAATAACATCATTGAAAGACAATCCATACATGAGAAGGACAAGTCAAAGGTTGAACAACAGGACTGAATGTTGAAGACATGGTAAAGAGCGTTTAGGGTTTATGGAAGAGACATGGTGGAGACATGGTGAAGAGGGTTTAGGGTTTATGGAAGAGACATGGTGAAGAGGGTTTAGGGTTTAGGGAAGAGACATGGTGGAGACATGGTGAAGAGGGTTTAGGGTTTAGGGAAGAGACATGGTGGAGACATGGTGAAGAGGGTTTAGGGTTTATGGAAGAGACATGGTGGAGACATGTTGAAGAGGGTTTAGGGAAGAGACGTGGTGAAGACGGTTTAGGGAAGAGGCATGGTGAAGACAGACATACCTGGCGGTTCACTTGGGTAGGATCGTGCTTCTTCCAGAAGACATCAAGCAATTGTTTGTAAGAGACTCGGGCAGGGTCATATTGCAGTTGTACAGCTTCTGTGTGGCCTGTCCTGCCACTGCAGACTTGGCGGTATGTTGGTCTACCGTCTTGCCTCCTGCGTAACCGACTGCTGTCTGCACATCCGTAAGGCAAGCAAGCACACTGCCAACGATCAGTTCTACTGCCCAGATTCCATTCCCGTGACAACACCACCAAACGCTTGAAATCTTGGAGACTAAGGGGAAAAGTTCTCCAACTAGGTACACAAAGAAGGAATTTTGTATTCTTCCGCGATACGAATTTTTTTTACCTTGATGACGCCAGGAACGCGCTGGAAGGCCAATTCGACGCTCCAGAAACATCCGGCTGCAAATGAGGCTTGCTGCTGTACCATTTTCACTCTCTGAATAAAAAAAAATCCGTGCACTACTACTAGTACTACTCCCGTCTACACACAAAACAAGCAAATTGTTCTCTTTCTCTCTCTCTCGTGTCTGAACCCCGACAGCCCAAATCTCAATCTCCAAATACTCAGCAAAGATCTAACTCCCCAAAACTCCACCAGCCAGCCCAAAAAAAAAAAAAAAACACTCGCTCCAAATGAATGAAATTGTGCTTCAAATATGCATGAAATTTTTCTAAATTTATTATGAGCTTTAATATACTTCACAAGTAGGGCCATAAGTGTTGAACCATTCAAATTTATTTTTACATTCACCCCCATTGAATTCTAAGTTTTGAAAGTCCTTAATGATTAAAATAATTCGCAATTTATGCTCATGGTTCAAACCAAAGTCGTATACTTTACTATAATGTAAGGTTTGATACAAAATTTTCAAAGTTTTATTATATTATGGGTCATATTTGCTTTCAAAATCAATATTTAGTTTGAAAATTTGAATGGAAAAATGCAAAGAAATGGTACAATAAACCAACAAATGAACACCACATGTGTAAAAATGCAATCCTTGGAAAGAACTTTGGGCTTGACACCCTTGGCTTCACCCTTCTTTGATGATGAAATTTGTGACCATGAAGTATAGGCATTTGTGTATACAACCACCTTTTGCAAGTAATCTACTTGATGTTTCCTCTTTTTTATGAGTGAAATTGATTGCTTCAATGGTTGTTTTGAGATCATTTTTGATCCTTCAAATACATCAACACTATGACAAAACGCTTGCTTTTGTGTTTGATTGATAACTTGGATTAGGTGTGTTTAATGATGAACATCCATGCACTATACAAGTGTGAATTGATAGGCATTAACTATAAGGCATTTGACCATGCATTCAATGCCACAATTTGCCACAAACATCCAATATTTGTATATGCACATTCAAAATATGACAAAGTTCAAAAATGATAATAATTCCATTATGTAAAAACGAAATTTGTGGGAATAAAATTATTCATTTTTATGGTGACAAATTTGGCCCCATGCTATGGTAACCTAGAAGAACATTAAAAATAGTTGCAACAAATTGAATGTAACACCAAGTTCAATGTTTCTACAAGACAAATGCCCAAACAAGAAAGGTTTTTTTTTTTTTTTTTAAAAATAACCAAATTAAGTATGCTTCAAATTAATCTTTTTTTAAAAAAAAAATAATAAATAACAAATTTA
>Ga0116227_10003086_pt1 | contig 37320 bp, 33 predicted proteins | sample S1TSphgellanicum_FD_89693 | JGI IMG/M metagenome (GOLD analysis project Ga0116227, IMG submission 89693) | Host-associated microbial communities from peat moss isolated from Minnesota, USA - S1T2_Fb - Sphagnum magellanicum MG | ecosystem: Host-associated > Plants > Peat moss > Unclassified...
CTCATTGGTTCTGGGTATTTGAAAATTTTCAGAATCAAAAGAATCACTGGGTTAGGGTATTTCATAAAAAATAACAAAATCACAGAATCATTAAAGAACCGGAGTGGGAAATGCAAAGGACCGATCGGGGGGATCGACGGGTAAATAATCGGAGTGGGAAATGCGAAGGACTGGCCGGGGGGATCGACGGGTAAATAATCGGAGTGGGAAATGCGAAGGACCGGCCGGGGGAATCGACGGGTTAAAGAACCGGAGTGGGAAATGCAAAGGATCGGTCGAGGGGATCGACGGGTTAAATAATCGGAGTGGCAAATGCGAAGGACCGGCCGGGGGGAATCGACAGGTTAAAGAACCGGAGTGGGAAATGCGAAGGACCGGCCGGGGGAATCGACGGGTTAAAGAACCGAAGTGAGAAATGCCAAGGACCAGCCGAGGGGATCGACGGGTTAAAGAACCAGAGTGGGAAATGCGAAGGACCGGCCAGGGGGGCTCGACGAGTTAGAGAACCGAAGTGGGTTATGGGAAGGACCGGCGGAAGGGGGGGCGATCGACGGGGTAAAGAACCGAAGTGGAAAATGGGAAGGACCGGCGGGGGGGGCTCTACGGGGTATATAAGACACCTGTGCATTATGCACGGGGCACACACTAGTGTATTGTAAAGGACGTCGGGATGAAATGAAGCTTCCCCTGAATCCGTCCGTCATTTCATCTGTCTCGTCATCCGTCCAGTCCATCCGTCTCGTCATGGTCTGTTTACTCCGACGGGGCGGAGAAAACAGTGGAGTACAGACGTGGCGGATGTTCAAACCAGATTTAGACAGTGAGTCCGTGTAGCTCGCCTAGATTTATGCAGGATTGCAGAAAAAACTCTACTGTCCACTTAGGATAGTTGCCATTTAATGTAAATTAAAGCTGGGGATCCTTGCCATTGCACCTACCTAAGGAATTTGAAAAAAAAATCCTTATTATATAGGGTTTGCTTTCTTTCAATTTTTGTGATTAGTTATCCCACAAAGAGGATTTAGCCAAATTAGGCTATAGACCATATTAATGACAGTGAATAAAACATTTAAGATATTTATGCTTTATATGTATTGGCGAATTTAAATTATTTTTTCTAAATTTGGCAATTAGGGCCATTCCTTTTCACAAAAAATGTTAGAATGTGTAGAAAAAATAAATTTCAGGTTGAAACAATGAAAGTAAATTCCCCCAAAAAGAACCTAGCAATGTGGTATATAGAGAGGTTTTGGAAATGTAGTTTGTAGTTGTAATTTTATAATATGTACCGTCAAATATACAAACACCTGTGCATTAGGCACGGGGTTCACACTAGTATACATATATATGTCAACAACGTGCACTTCAAAACTTGTATTACAGACATCTTTCCATTAGGTTGTGATCATAGATTTGTGATCACAACAACTTTCCACTATTTTTTTTTAAGCTACATATGTACCCACAATCAACCTCATAATTCTATTGGTCAAGGATTGACTAAATGCAGGAGCTATCGGAGCTGTGAGTCAAACTCTAACTCATCACAAAGTGACATCTATCTTTTTTTTAAATGTGCATGTGTCCCTAGAGTTCCTAATATTGTTTTAACCAGCTAAACATTTTCAATGTAGTTGCACCTCTCCAATATAGAACATCTATCCATGTAGCAAGAAACAAGGCCCTCTGTCAATGGCTTTCCATTGGGCTATTGTGATCACAACAACCTTATGGAAAGAAACCTTAAGGATGAATATATTATAAAACTTTCTCCCCAAAAAAAATTTTGTGAAAGAAAATCAAGCATCTTTTGAAATATTCTATGTGCAAAACCTTTTTTTTCAAAATAATTAATTATTCGACAGACAATTACTGCCAAACCTGCTATTCACCTACAATAATCTAATAGGGTACACCTAAATATGTCATGAAACATATAATAGGGGGAATATTGTACTAAGATTGGTATTAACATCTTTCATACCAAGCTAGTTTGCTATACAATACCAATGCATGGACTTGAGTTCATACCAGCATGTTTTCTATATACCAAGCCACAATTGGTAGTTTTTTTCTTGGTGCAAACCTTAAAAAATTGTACTTGAAAAAATCTAGTTTGCTTGGGAGTTTAGTTTAACCTTCAGTTTAGTTTTTGACGAACAAAGATCCAAGTCTAGGATGAATTAGGATGTAAATTTATTTTCATATTGTTTTATATTATTTTAATATGTTGATATATATATATAGTGATATACTTAAATATGTGACATAGACAAGAGGTTATGTAAGGCTAAGCTGGATACTTCATAGTTCTGTCAATCATTCCAAGATAAACGGTTGTTAGGAGTTAACACATGTATTAATACCTATCCTCTCCTATTCATTAAATGGGTTGCTCCCAAGTTTTCTCTTTTCTTTTTGCAATGGGCTATTTTGATTGGTACATCATCAAACCAGAAAAAAAAAACTTGGAAGGCTCCCCAAAATAGCAATTTCTATGTGAGGATGGAGTGCCTCCCCCTTTCACAAACCTGTATAGGTGACAAAGTGGAGAACTTTGGGCAGAGGACATGGGATAAAGTGATTTGCTATTGGGAACACCCTAGGGGAACACACGGGGAACTTGAGGAACATCATGGGTAACTTGAAGGACATCATTGGGAATAGAGTAGGAACATGATGGGAACACATGAATAAAAAAAGTTCAATCTCCTCCTTTGTCCCCAAGAAAAAAAGATGAACCCTTTCGGTTGTGTGGTTAGTCATCTCATTTTATGCATGCATATTTTATTTGTATACATGGTTGCCACCATTTTTAATACTCTTTTACAAAGCACACCATACCTATTGAACACATATTGTAACATTGGATGGATTTTGAAAGGGCAAATTGTGCACCATTTTTAATTGAAGTGTGAAATCCAAAGGGTGACATTATTTGTTAGTTTTTCGTACTACTTGCATTAAAGGGTTATTGTTTTGGGGTATCATGTGAATTTTATTTTTCTTTTCTATTCAATTTTGTGAGGTAAGTGGACCAACAATCATCAACAAGAGGACTTAACAATAATTGATTAGATGTTAAAGAGAAAAACTTTTTCAAACCATGCCTACATTGGTGACATGCAAGAACCTATGGTCTAAATATGTCAAATTGAACTTTTGTTTCTAAAATATGACATTTTTATTGTATTTTTTCAAAAAAATCTTTTGGATGTATTACAACACCCACAAAAATCACTACAAATAATGGAGATTTGGTTTGTTTCCATGGAAAGAAAAATACAAAGAAAAAACAAAACTTCTGGGTTTTAGAATTCATGCAAACAAGGCATGAATTGCAACTAAAGTAAATGAACTATGAAGTTGCATCAAGGCCTTCTTCAACTCCAACTTTTTTGTCTTAACCGAAGAATCATTTCATTAGTACTACCTCCACTACTTGTAACTTTCAATATAAATTACACCAATTTTTCATCCTTGATATCCATCATACACAAATGTATATGAAAAGAAGTTGGGACTCAAAACATGTTGACTAATAAAATACCTAAGAAAATACAAAAATTCTTTGTAAATCATTGACACAGTTTTGCTATTGTCAAGGTTTTGTCATTGTCTTCATTTTGCTACTATCAAGGTTCTATTAAAAAATGAATGGCAATGGTAGTGTTGGCAATAGCTTTGTTACCATTATTGTCATTGCTTCCTTGTGTTCACTTGTTACCACCACGCAAAAAGAACAGAGAGAAAAAGATAGGTAAAAAGGGACAAAAAGGAAAAAATTGTAATTGGGGGCACTCAAGAAAAAGGAAAAAGGGGTCCCTATTCCATTTTAATAAAAAAACGACTGGTTGGTAGTCCAATTGTAGTTCCATTAGGAGGATTAGAGGTAAATTTACTTTCTAGATTTGGAGGGCACAATGGGCCATATGATAACAACCATTTTCTAGAAAAAAGGAGGAGGATAGTGATGACAACAACACTAACATCAACTAACAACAAAATAACAAAGGTGAAGAGGTTAAAGGAAGGTGGGTTTTTTTTTTTTTGTTTTTTTTTTTAGGTTTTTTTTTGTGTTGGGTCCCTTTTTTTTACATTTTTGTCAAGCCCAAAAAGTTTTTTATTACCGGTTATTACCTACAAATTAAGCACAATAGAAGTTTCTACCACAAAAAGAGATATTTTTTCACAATTTTGGTTTTTCTTAGTTTTTGTCACTATCCTGGAAAAATAGCAAAAGAAGAAAAAGAAATAGAAATTTAAAAATGTGTTATAAATGTCAACGTGTGAATACATAATGGTTAGTCATTTACTAATAATATTTTTAAAAGTTTTTTTTTTGAGCAAAGGATTGAGTCTAGGGTGTTTTTCTATTATTGAAACTAAGTGTTACCTTAGTTGGGTAGTCCAAAAAATAAAAGATTAGAAGTTCTTAGGCCCTTAATCCTTGCACAATAGTTTTCAAAAGTTTAACCATGGACATAACTTTAAGGCATTCATCAATTTTGTGCAACATGTAAAATTGCTCCTTAAAGTAAAAGGCACATGGTACCAAATTGTTGGCAATGCATTAGATTTTAACCCCACTAAATCCACAAACTTTGGAACTAGTCATGTGAAAAATGCCACTCAAGGTCCACAGAAAGGTTGTAAAATTCATCTTGAGTAAACTTCATCGCTAACACAAAATCACAAATGAAGCAATCTTATTTAATTAAGCAATTTTACTCAAACCTTGCATTGCCTCCAACATTAGAGCACACATATTAATCCCATCATAATTTCCACATGACATAATCATTCATAGTCAATAGCAACAATTGGATCTATAGGAAGATCATTGCGCATTTTCATAACGAGACATATATTCACATAATAACCATTTAGAAGGGGCCAACATTGAAATCCATTGTGTCTAAATGTTTTTCAAATTTTTCAAACACCTCAACTCAATTACTTTAGCGAATTTGGTGTGCTCCAAATGATTTTTTAGGGATTGGACATTGTAATAGGTGTACATAGAAGAAAATAAACCTTGAATCTTTGCAACAAGGGTCAAAAATGATAAAGTTTGGACAATAAGATTACACTAATGTGCCATACAATGAATCCCTAAAAGGAAAGGGTAATGCTTGTTAATCACCTAGACAATCACAATGATCTTCAAGCCTTGGAATACTATTACACCATCAACTCCAAAACACCCCACTTTGTTAATAAGGTCAGTTTCTAACATCCCACCAAAAACAACAAATGAACAAATAATTACAATAATAAGGTTGTCATATGTACCTTTATCAACAATTCTTTCAAGATTCAAAAAAATTGGAACCTTGCATCAATTATCAACAACATAAATGTGAAAAAAAATCTAGGATTGGTTGTCAAGAATGGTGACCTCATCACAACTTATTGAAAGGAATTGGCATGTTGGACCAACAATATAATTTGCTTCACAATGACATTGTGCATAGTAGTTGCCATATCCCAACCACTTGAATGTGTCCAATGTTTCTTGGGTGTATGGTGTACGTTTGAGAAGTCACCTTTCATGTGTTGAAAATTGGTTATGGGTCTGCTAGGCTTCAACATATGGAAAATTACCACAAATTGGACAAACTTTTTTTTCTTTTAAACCTTCTTTCCATTAACTACCAATGCTACAAATTGTAATAGAGTTTCAACCCCAGTTGGCATGAACAGGCTTTCATTTCTTTGGTGTTGGCTATCATTGCTAATATAATAATCACCCATTAGAACTCCTAGATGGGGAATTAGTGTTTTCTTTTTTTTTTAACATGTTTTTGCAAACCATCAATTTAGGATTTAGAAGTTTTTCCTTATTTTGAACCATGGAACAAACCTTGCAATGCACCATTTGGAGCTTGCATGCAAAAGCTACCATAGGTTTAACCCAAGGAAATCGGGCAACCCATTCTTCCTTGAACACCCTTTTAATGTCCACCTTTTTTTTTTTCTTTTTTGTTAGTTCTCCATAATCGAAACTTTGAGTAACATAAGTTGATGCATATGCACCATTGATAAAGGTGTCAAATTCAACAAAACTTGAAGCATTGAAAGTTGATGCATTAGTGGTTTCAATTAGTCCATCATGGGTGTTATTTGTAATTGATCGATTTGATGACCCGAATAAGATTTAGCAAATTGGACGACCTAGGACTAGATGTAATCTTAGATAATGAGGTCACAATTGGCAACCTTGACAATGTAAAATGTCAAGCTTAATAGAGTTAAATTGCACATTTGGTACAAGCAAATAATAAGAAAACTTAGTTTATATTGGAAGTTCAGAGGTTTTAGAGGCAACATAATGTGTAGTAGCTTACATTGTGCATAAAAAAGGTGTTGAAAATTGAAAGGGATGAATCCTTTCAAGTTTGAACTTTGTAATTTTTCAAAATGTTCATTAACAACAAAATTATTTCAACCCTAAACCTTCAAAATCACTTGAGTAATAATTGTTGGTTCTACATAAAAGATGGTTTTCAAACATTTTATTAATAACCACTAGTTATATTGCTAGTTATAACATTTTTTGAAAAAAATAATTGTTCATTATTTTTTAATAGAAAATCCCATATATATTTAAATCATAAATATGTTTAATATTTTAAGATTGATAACCTACTTGGATGATATTTGAATCATCCAAGCATGTTATTAAATTTGAAAGTTTAATATTAGGTAAGTTATTTATCGAGTTTCAAAAAATAAAACCAATATTTGATTGGTAGGTTATTGATACCTATACCTAGTAAGTTAACTAGATCAAAAAGTAATAACCAACCAACATTTAGAATTAATAAATCTTTTGTTATTATTTTTTGTTATGACATCAAATCTTACATGACATTTTAAGGCTTAAACTTTAAATTCTTGAATACAAAAATGGAAATGTCATGACTAAGTATGGTCATTTTTAAAAACAAAAGAATAAATTGACATGGAGTGAAAATGCCCAAGGGGACATTTAGTGTAAAGTTTGAAATCTATGTGCGTCAAACGACCATTTTTAGAGGGGGTATTAGATAATTGTCCAACCTATTTTTGACCATCCTATTATTATCTAATTTTCTAATATATACATATTAAAGCCATCCTATATTAATTATAATCCATTATTTGAGATTATTACATACCTTATATTATAATTAAATTAATTATTTGAATAAAAGGTACCCTATTTTTCAAGTAATTAATTTATAATTTTTACCCAATAACCAATATATCACACCATATATTTTTACTCACGTATTTTCATTTTTTTTCTTACTAATGTCCCCCTTGGGTGAAAATGCTTGGAAGAATGTGAAATTTGTAAACTTTGAAAATTTGGAAATTCTAAGTAATACCATACCTACAATTGATGTTAAGTATTAACCCAAGTTAGTTTTGTATCTACTGGTCGTTCAACCATCATGCCCTAAACTACTGAAACAACCGGGTGCTAATCAAAGTGCAAGAAAAAAACTTCCTTGGGTTGTAACCCATGTTAGTTTCATGTCTTCTGCATGTTTAGCCTATATGCCCTAAACTACCAAAAGAAACTAGGTAATAAGATAATCATTTGGTAAGAAAAGAAATTACCTCAAGTAGGAACTAGGGTTAATTTCATGTCTACTCCCATTCAACATTTATGCCCTAAACTACCAAAAACCTATGATAAGATAATAATCAGTTTGTAAGAAAAAAATATTATGGGTAATGATAAATAGGGTAGTTTTGAATGTTGAGTGGGTATCAACTTTGAACATACCATCTAATATTGGTACTGTGTGATCAAAATTATGTCCTACTGTATTTAGGGTTTATGGTGTGAATAGAGACATACTTGTCTTGTTTAAATGTCAATGAAAGATCAATAATTTTGGGATTAATCTGGTGTTATTTTTTTTCTTGTGGGTGGATGTGGATGGTTCCAATGATGGAGCAAAGTGGGAGAATAATGAAAATAAGAAATAACTTTTTGTAGAAGCCAATTATCACCATTTTGCTTTCTGTTTTATAAGAGTTTGATGTTACCTTGGTTCATGCTATTTTTTTGGTTGTAGTTTCACTAATGAGAAGAATGCCCAATTGCGCATTTCAGTAGGTCTATGTTTTGGTCTCTAAGGATTTTGATGCACATGAGAGTTGGTAAACAATTTTTTGGATGAGATAGTCTTTAAAGGCATTGATGGAATTGAGGAGAAGCTCTAGGGAATTCATGTCATTGATTTGTTTGTGGCATTATGTTGTTTAGGTTCAGTAGACCCCAGTTTTTGTGATGAATTGTGCGTATAAACTACTTATCAATGTGGGAGCTTTGAGCATATATTATGTTTCTGGGAAGTAATTTTGTTGTTTGAGGTTCAATTTCTGATATTCATAGGAATGTGGGGGTGTTTTGCTTATTTGTATCATACCCAGTTCATATTTGTAGAAGAATCGATATTGTTTCTTGATGTGATTTTGTTTGGGGCATGATGGGATGTTTTGTGAAGGGTGTGGGGATTGTTAGTTTAAATTGTTACATCAAAAAATCATGATAGCCCAAATGAAAGGAGATTTGGAATGATTTGATCCATCTATGTCAATAGTCTTAAAGTTGGCAATTAGATATGAACATGGTGCAAGAAGCTCTATGGATCTGTAGGATTGTCATAATTGCACGGATCTTTTAAGTTTCTATTAATGAGATTATTAATATTTTCCTATCAAAGTTTTTCAAATTTTTACATATTAATAATAGGTTCCGAATGTCAACAACATATACATTCAAAGAAAATATCTAAATTCAAAACTCTAAATGAAAACAATTGTACATAAATAACTAAACTACAAAAAACAAAACCAAAAAAACGAAAATGCTCCATTTTCCATTTTGAAGGTTGAAATGAAAACAAAAAAATGAAATCAAGTCCTTTCATATCTTTCTTTTTCTTATTATATACATGCTAATTCAAAATTTAAACAATTTAATGAGACTATTTAAACAATCACTAGTTGGTACACACATTAATATTTTAAAAATTCAAAAATTAATTGCCTATTACAAACTACATGTTTCACAACCTACTTGTTTTGCAAACTACTAGTTGACTGACTATGTATTAACTAATTACCTATCACCTAACCTATTGACCTATCACATGTCAAATTTTATAACATGTTAGGTTGAATCACACATTAGATTCTACCACCGGTTAGGTTGAATCACCTATTACAAAAATCTAAGTAACAATTTCTATCCTTGAATCATAAACTGTTGATGATGAAAATGCTTGTATTAATGGTATGCCCTCATCTTTTGGTTACAATTGAATCTTTTAAAACAATTGTACTAGCTTGATACTAATACTTGCTTTAATAGTTTTCATTGTAGCTTGGTTCTTGTATTATGTCCAATGCAACATTGCTAGGTTTAGGTCTAGGTTAGGTTTTAAGGTTTTTAGATCAAAGGTTTTCGACTTTGTTGGAATCATCATTGGGGTTTAACTAAATAATTGATCTTTTAAGAAAATTAAATTAAAACTTGAATGGTGTGTTGTTCCATTTTAAATACAAAGAATATATATATATATATATATATATATACAAATTTGAATCTACATTTGAAGCAAAGTTATTGAATTTGATTGGTTGTACAGAATTACATTACATAACTTATGTAAGTTTGACTTTGAATTGTGTGTATTAGTTGAACAAACGAATATATCACATGAATATTTATTAAAAAATTGTGTGTAAGGGAGATAAAATCGAACTTAATCTTAAACTAGTTTGATCAACTTTAAATTCTTTGTGAAAATGGTTGAAACTTCTAGTTTTCAAAATTCAAAGAATCAGTATGAAGACTGGACCAGAGCTTCCATATAAAATTTAAAAAATAAAAAACGAAAAAAAAATGGACATCTAAGGTTCTTTTGAAATAAGAACTGGACAACAATAGTTCAACACTGATTTTTGACTGGTGGGTGGCAGCTATTATACAGTATACGTAATATTGAGACCGATATAGCCCTGGTATTAAACTGCTATTATTTTGACCTGAATATTATGATTTCGACCTATGCAAAGGATTTTTCATGGGAAAAATGGCCCAAATTCGCCAGATTTCAAAATTTTAAAAAATTCCAAATTGCCAGAGCCTTATGATACTTTCCAGAAGGTAGCCAAGAATAAAGAAGGATTCTATTTTTTAAAATGTATACTTTCATATTATTATGTAGCCAAATTTGGCTAAATTATTTTCTGGATGATGGCCACTTCAGCTACATCACAAAATCCTTAAAAAGAAACGCTGGGATGAGTAGTGAAAGCCTATATATACCAGGGTTCCAAACTGGTACCCGCCCAACACTGGTAGTTTCATGTGTGTACTGCCCGCACAACCCGCCTGCCCTACTAAACTACCCAGAGCGACAGAGTAGGCTCGGCAACTAGGTTCGGTAAGACCGGGTTTCTCTCCCGGCACGTCCACGGGCCTTTTGCCACCACCGGCCGGTCTTATTCCTCTCTGTCTATTTGAACACTGCGAGACGAACACTAGAGAGTTCGAGAGTCTCGAGCTTCTCTCTTTGTCCATCTCTCTCTCGTGTCTCCTCGTGTCTTCTCCGCTTCCCTTTTGGCAGTGATTTCATGGCCGGGAGAATTGCATAGTGTTATCGAGAATCTCTCAGTCTTCCTGTCTGTGTATTTGTTTTTTCTCTTAAAAAATTTTGTCGCTGAATTTCTGTTTCCCGTGCTGCTTTGTGTTGGGAAGTTTTGAGCAAAAGCTCAGTGTTGTCAGTGGCAGTAATATCGACCAGAGATTTCGTGTTCGGATCGTGTGCTTGGTATTTGCGCCTTCTCCATCGCTCGTTCGCTTTGCTGAAATAGTTTTTTTCTGTGCAAGGGAGTTTAGTGGACGTTCTGAGCCGAGAGTTTGGAACTGTGGGGACTTGCTGTTTGATTGAGGTAGTTTTTTTGTGTTTTGGAAAGCTTGCAGCGGTGTCGGATAATAATACAGAAGTCTATCTCGAGTTTTGTCCTGAAGGTGGCTTTCTTTGGTTTTTCTTTTAAGGACGGACTGTTAACGGATTTGTTTTTCTCCTCCTCCTCCTCCTCGATTGGCAGTTGATTGGAATTTTGTGTGCGACATGTGTACAGTGCCAGCTGCTGCTACGTGACTTTCCCAAATCTTCGGTGGGACTGAGAAGTCTATGACGAAAGTGCTATCGAGCGTGAAGGTCGGCTTTGGACGATGCTGCGTCGGTGTTGTGATCTTGACAGGATGAGCGCTGCGATCTGTGGAGGAGCAGGTCAGTGACTTTAGATCTCCCTTTTCTCAAGCGTCCGTCCCGCCTGCAAGAAAGATGAGTGCTTGTAGATGGAAAAGAATTGCGTAGGTTGCTTGCTAAGTTTTGTCAAGCAATGTGGCTTCAATGCATCTGAAACCACGTCCTTCGCTGTACGCAACAACTGATTACTGAGGTTGCGTTGGAAGCAGCCATTTGCAATGGCAAGTGATACGTACCATAATGCATATGATGTGTTAGAAGGAGAGTTCTGTTGTCTCTAGTCCACGCACGTCAGGGCAAGAGCATATATATAACGATGCCTTTGATGATGAAGATATAATGGTTGTGACCACACAGGTTGGAGTTCTTCTGGACTTGAGGATGCAAGAGCTTATGAGGCCAGCACAGTTCTGATCAAGGTGAAAATGAGATAAGAGAGGGAGGAGGAGGAGGAGGAGGAGGAATCCACAAGAAAGAAAGATGAGTGCTCCAGCAGCTGTGCGCACACGGATAGGGAAGTATGAAATTGGAAAAACTCTGGGAGAAGGCACTTTTGCAAAGGTCAAATATGGCAAGCATGTGGAAACTGGTGTGGGTGTTGCCATCAAGATCATTGACAAGGACAAGATCCTCAAACACAAGATGGTTGAACAGGTTCATCCATCTGCTCAGATGCTTGTTGTTTCTCTTGCTCTTTTCTCCCCATGGGTGTTGTGTGTCCCTTTCTTTCTCCTGTCCCACATGCCAAGGAGAAAATCTGTTCAGGTTTGTTTAATTAGCACATTGTCTTCTGTTTCCACTTATGGTGTCCTAGACAGATTTGGGATGGCAAATCTGTCACAACCATTTTTCTCCTCAATACCTGTAATAAATCAGTGGTATAAACTTTACATGTGCATAGAAATGTCCGGCTGACTTCAAATAAAACTCTGTCTGTTTGAGAGCCAAGTAAACTATCTAAAAGCTAACCAAGAAAATTTTCTTCTTTTAGGTTCTTGTGAATCCTTTTGAACCTTCAGTGTACACAGATGGTAGTGGGTTTTACTGTAGCTGCTTTTCTTATTTGAGAACTGAGTGAGTAATCTAAAAGATAATCAAAGAAAAATCTTCTTTTAGGTTCTTGTGAGTCCTTTGGATCTTCAGTCTACACAGATGTAGTGGGTTGTACTGTAGCTTCTTTTCTTGTTTGAGAGCTGAGGAAACTATCTAAAAGACAGTCAAGAATTTTCTTCTTTAGGTTCTTGTGAATCCTTTTGGATCTATGGTCTACACAGATGTAATGGGTTTTACTGTAGCTGCTTTCCTTGTTTGAGAGCTGAAAAACTATCTAAAAGATAATCAAGAAATTTTCCTTCTTTTAGGTTCTTATGAACTAACTCCTTGTGGATCTTCAGTCTACACAAATTTAATGGGTTTTATGGTAGCTGCTTTTCTTGATAACTGCCCTTTGTTCTTTAATGTTGCAGATCAAGCGAGAAATCTCTACAATGAAGCTAGTGAAACATCCTAACATTGTGCAGATCTTGGAGGTTGACATCCTACTCATATTCTTTTAAAAGAAGTATTTTCAGATTTGTAATTTAGGATATAACATGTATGTAAGGGCTTCTAATGTTTTCAAACGTTCTATTGCATTCTCATGCTACAGCGACATAGGGTGTGGTCAATACGGCAGGTACTGGCAAGCAAGACAAAGATTTACCTGGTGTTGGAGTATGTCAGTGGTGGTGAGCTTTTCAGCAAAATTGTAAGACTGAGATCAACCTGCAACCTCTATTGTGATCATGTTTTTTTGAGATTATCACTGCAGGTAGATTGTACTGGTTACTATAGTGGGATTTGAAATTCTGCTGGTCTAAGTTTTTATGCCTATGATCCTTTCAGCTAAACCAAGGCCGATTGAGAGAGGATCAGTCTAGGAAGTATTTCCAGCAGCTCATTGATGCTGTGGACTACTGCCACAGTCGGCGTGTGTATCACAGAGACCTCAAGGTATGTATTAGAGGATCACAACTATTTTTTGCTCATTGGCAGAGTGTATGCGACTGCATAACAGCTTCCCTTTTGTGTATTTCTGTGGTTGTAGCATGAGGGGGAACAGATAATGGGTGATGGTATGGTATGATCAGGCTAGGGCCCTTAGATTGACACTGTGCTGTGGACTAGTATGTTACCATATGGGTAATGATTAGGTCAGGCAGAGCAACTAGTGTGCCTACTGGTTGAGTTGGGAATGCTCCACATTCAGCTTTCTGATTGTTGCTTGTTTTTGTGAGTGGACAGCCTGAGAATCTGCTCTTGGATGCTGAAGGAAACCTCAAGATATCTGATTTTGGTCTTAGTGCCTTACCCCAACAATTTAGAGTATGACCTCTTTTTCTCCCACAAGTGCATAGCCAGATCTCTACAATGTATAAAGTTGTGACAGCAGCTCTCTTTTTTAACTTTTGTGAATATCAGTGCATGACTTTTCACCTGGATTGCCCATGATATTGTTCAGCAACCCAGCCACCTATCATTCTCCTTCTCATGTGAAACTACTGAGAATTTCAATCCGGAATATGATGATGTTAAGAAATCATTGGGAAGTCTTGTCATAATGGTGTTGATCTTTTTTTGCAGTCAGATGGCCTACTCCATACAACTTGTGGAACTCCAAATTATGTTGCGCCAGAGGTTCATATTAGTCCCCTATTTTACTTACATTTTCTTGATGACTTCTATTTTTGTGTAGCTTTTCAGTCTTTTTGCTGAGTCTTGTCTCTTGATCAAGAGTAAAAGACCCTTAATAGCATCTTGGCACTTAGGGGGCTGACATGAAGATTATGATGGTCTCTGGCAACTGTCTTTGCAACACAATCAGTGTAGAGTTTCAAAGAGATTGTAAATATTCAGATTGTTAGTTGGTTGGCTGAAATTTGGGACCAGTAGCCAGAACTCATATGTCCTAGGGTGAAGTCACTAGCAAAAATACTTGCTAACTTTGTGCTAATGATCTTTGGGTTTGACAGTATTCTTTACTGGTGGGTCCAGAAATGAAGTGTGATGACACTTTCGTATGTCACCTTTATTGTAGAAAAACAGAAAACCTGTCAGGGGAATCAATTTCAATGGTACACTTAGCATTTGGTGTTCTTGATACTTCAGTTACTGATGCATTGTTCCAAACAGGTGATAGATGATAAAGGCTATGACGGGGCAAAAGCTGACCTATGGTCATGTGGTATCATCTTGTATGTGCTAATGGCTGGCTATTTACCTTTTGATGAAGCTAATCTCATGACCTTGTACAAAAAGGTATAAAATGAGCCAGATTTTCTTTCATTCATCTTGTTTTGGATTTGTTTGGGTGAACCCATGGCATCTGGATCAATACCTTTGGGGATGATCTGGGCAGCCAATTGATTGGGAGTTTTGAGGCAGTTTAAAGTTCCCAACTTCTGAAACCAAGTCACATTCACATTCAGTTTTAGTGCAGACATTGTCTCCTCTAGCTATACCTGAAATCTTTTCTTTTGTGCTGAGGTGCAGATACACAAAGCTGATTTCACTTGTCCTCCTTGGTTTTCACCAGCTGCCCGGAGATTCATCTTGCAGATATTAGATCCTAACCCCAGAACTGTGAGTATATAGGTTGTTAAAATACACTTGTTTTTAATATTATGCATCACATGTATGCTGAATTTGAGGTGTGTGTTTTTAGTTCCTTACCATTATGCAAAATGTGCTCAATGTGGATTTATTGTGGTGTGTGTTGCGGCAGCGGATAACTGCAGCACAAATTTACAAGACAGACTGGTTCAAGAAAGGTTATACACCAGCCAAATTCAAACAGAAGGATGACATCAGTCTTGAGGATATTGAGTCAGTTTTCAGTGAATCAACGGTAAGGTCTACATTGAGATCCCATATGCAGCTTTCTTTGCTGTAAGACAAGAGAATTTTTCTGTAGTTGCACATTATGTTGTGTGGCATACAACCCTTTCCTTGACATGTACAATCTTAAGTAAAGAGATTAAATTATGTACTGATGAGGCAAAATAAGTCACTCATTACAATAAGTCCCCTTCATGATGTTGTCTCAGGATAAACATGAGCACACGGAACTGCAGAAAAATGAGAAGAAGCCTACCATCATGAATGCATTTCAGCTGATCACTCTCTCTAATGGGCTGAACCTCTCTGGCCTCTTTGACACACCTGAGGTATGGAGGAACCTGTAGTTATTAATCACTTACTTGAAAGTTGAAACGCTAAAGAAACAAGATAAAGAAAGCCTAGATTGAAATTGCACAGAGGGAGATTGATCTCTGATTCTGGTGTATGTGACACTGTAGGACCCAAAAAAGGGTGACACACGGTTCACAAGCACAAAACCTGCAAATGAAATCATTGCAAGTATTAAGGAGGTTGCCAAGCCACTTGGCTTTGATGTCCAAACATGTGATTTCAAGATGAAAATGAAAGGAGATAAAGAGGGTCGTAAGGGGCACCTTTCAGTTGCCACTCAGGTAGGTAGTAGATTCTGCTCTTACCTGGAAACAATGTCCTGGATATGGGAGCAATATTTGTGAACAGTTTTCTCTGCAGGTGCTGAAGTGAGTTCTCAAGCTGCAGCAAAGATTGCATGGATTTATTTACACACTTTTGCTGTCTTTTACACTTTAACTTCTCAGGGCAACAACCTGGTGAACTCCAGGTTGAACTTTTAAGGCTGGTTTCTTTCACAAAAAGAGCCCTCTAAACAACCATGTTGTGTAAGTTCAGGAGGACATGCAAGAAAGTTCAATTGTTTTAGTCTTTTTTTTTCCAGTGCTGGAATGTAGAAGAACATTGGTGCTAAACTATGATGTGCAATTGCAGGTATTTGAAGTTGCCCCCTCACTTTTCATGGTTGAATTACGCAAAGCCCATGGAGACACTTTGGAGTACCATAATGTATGCACTTTTTGTATCTCTTCCTCTAAACTTGTTCTCTATTCTCAAACTTTTAGTCGCCTGACTTGGATTGTTAGTTTGTTGCTTGAAGAGATATATACAAAACTCTTCAAATTGGTCAGAGCCATGAAGTCAGGTCAGGTGGAAGAAGAGTTGTGTAGCTGAAATCTGGAAGCTAGAATTCTAGAAATTCATATTTCCTTTTATATCACTGTGGCTGTTACATACTGCTGCTGTGACCGGAATTTCTCATGTTCATTGGCAAGAGGGAAGAATGATTCAATGGAATTGTATGCTAATTCTACTCTTTTGTACATCTCCCTTGTTCTTTGTTGAGTCCTCTAAATTGTTTTCTCGTGTTTTTGTATTCTTGTGTTTGCAGTTCTATAATGAGCTATCCAAGGGCTTGAAAGATATAGTGTGGAGATGAGAGTTGGTGATGCCCAAGTGAATGCAACAGCCAGTAGGACTTGACTACTTGGCAGAAAATTGAAGACTACACACGAGTAGTGTTAGATTGGCAAGTATACCTGATAGATGAGACCTTTGTATAGCAAGTCTTGAGAAGGTGATTTGTAAGGATTAAGAGCACATGACACTCTTCTTTTAATTGTGAGAATGGCTTTGACTTCTTAAGGCTTTTTACTATGAAGAAGGTGCAACATAAGAAGTTGAGTTGTGTACTTAGTGTATTTAGGAATTGGGTCATTAGAGCCCAGGTTTCAACTTTCCAGAAGGTTGAAAGACCTGGTGCTCTGCTGTTGGAATGTGCAATCAATGACACAAGGAAAGGTAAAGCTATCATATCATCTCATGAGAAGGGAGTTTTCAAGAAGAGCTTATGGTCTTGTTTGTGATAGTTCTTTTGTTGTAAGTTGAACTATCCCAAACAAGATCCTAGGATAAAAATTGACTTTTTTCTTTTGGTTGTTGGAAGGTGCAAGTCTGCTCTTCCAAGACCTCAGTAGTGTAATTTTGCACCCCTCAATTGTAAGGGATGTGCATAATTGTAGCTCTACACAAAAGACCCACACCCAAAGCATGAGCAATTGGACAATGACAAAGTTTCAAAATTGCAGATTTCAGTCTAGTCCAGCATGACTAAAATTGTTAAGAGTGATTCATTTCCATTTGTCAATCTTTATATATGTGGCACATAAGGATGATATTACTCTCATCTTATTCTTCATCATGTGCTCCAGTCAGTGATATTACTCTCATCAAATTCTTCATCATGTGCACCTGCCAGTGTTTTGATGACAATCATTGTGTGTTTTTCAAGTCCTCCAGTCAGCATGTTGAGTATCACAAAACAATGAGAATTCAGGTACTATTCTAGGTGAGTGTTAGATCATTTTGCATGTGATAAAACTCTTGGAAGGTAGTACCATGAGCTGATATCATTTCAACAATCCAGCTTCTTGTTCCTTGAGAAAATATGAATCTTAATTGGAATTGCAGCAATTGGACTGAGACAGGAAAAGTTGGAAAAGAGGATTCCCTACAACTTTGCACCTCTACCAAGCCTGTACTTTTCTGACTTTTCCAACTTGTAGTAATAATAATGTCCAGGAAAATTTGGAATAGTGTTTGGAGACAATTGCAGCACTTAGTTGTTGTGAGAAAGCTGGTGTTTTGAAGTACCATAGCTTTTCTACTGGAGGAGAGGAAGCCAGTGTTTTGAGGTACTAAAACTTTTTAGAGAGGTACAAAGTTGTAATGAAATGAAATAGTAGCACAATTATTCTAATATTGGCACTGCTGCTGCTGTTATTGCAAACAAATGGTGGCAAAAGTCTTTCACTCTTCTTGACTGCCAAAAATGGGGACAATCACAACAGTTACAAATCACACTAATAAGCCTGTCACAATAATTGCACATGCTCATGATGTCCATATTCTCATCAGACCCAAATATGAAAATGCTCCCAGAAAGTAGTAATGTCAGCCTGTTTTGCAAGTATTCACCTTGCTCGGATCATCTCTAAAAAGCGCCATCCAGCATCTCTCTCTCTCAGATCACTCTGCTCTCTATAATTAAGTTTTTGTAAAACTTATATTCAACATTGGGTACCTCAGATTTATGGAAACCACCAGGTCCTTAAATATAGAACCCAGTGTCCACATTGACATCACACTTAAAAGTATAAGCAAGTGCCATTGGTAGACAACATGAAAGAGCTGCACTTACTCTCTGGAACTGCTGTAGTGAACGTGCAGAGGCAGGAGCTTCCCTCCCCCCTTCTCCTCCTGCTGCAAACATCAACATCTAGAATGGCTAGTCCACCATGATTAGTTCACACCATTCAGGTATGCATGATCTAGACATGATCTTCTGTACCTTGTTTTTCTTTTCAGAATCAGAGCTCAAGAGCTCAAGAAGACTTTGCTTGCTCCCATTCCAGTTTCTTCAGTCCATGCTGAAGGTGGCATTGCTTGTGCGGCTTGGAAGTCAAGTCATGGGTATGAGGAATCACTATTGTCAGAGGTCTCTACACAGTTCTATGATTTGAATTCATTGTTCTCCAACGTAATGAGCCTGGTAAAGTAGTCCAACTGTCAACTACTGTCCGGGGTGGTTCAAGGTGCAGAGGTGACAATACTCATGTGAATATTCATTGTGGTCATTGCCAACATGATTTGCTGCTCCCTTGCTACAAATTCCAGAAGCTTGCAGAATTACACCACATGCACAATACGGTCATCAAAGTGCAGTGTGGAAGAATAGAATAATAGGGGAAGGAAGTACTTATGCCTTGATTCTGAATGCAGTATTGCTGGTCAGTCATGGTCAAGCAGTTTTGAAACACTTTTTGTTTGCTGAAGAACAGGTCACTGATTCCAAGTCCAAGATGGTATATTTTTACACCACAAGCTTCCTAGTTGCACTCTCCAAGCCTCCTCCTCCTCCCCCTCACTGCCATCCTCTGCCTCCCAAGTATCATCATCCTCCCCTCCTCATAGGAGCCATCCTCCTCACATGAAGCATCCTCCATATCCTCCTCCCACACCATCTCCACCACCGCCACTGTCTCTGCCATCACCTGTATGACTATATTGAGCTACAGAGCAGGTCCATCATACAAAGTTTCACTCCAGAATGCAATCTCAGCTCTAAGCTCTGCAGAACACTGATACCAGCTGTGCTGAGCTCCTGTCAAAACTTAACTTCCTCTTCTCAGATTACTCAGATTCCTGCAAAATAAAATCTGACAACTTTTCAATCAAGTTGTCAGACTGAAAAGAGCCAACAACAAAGAAGTGGGCTATCAACAATTGTTGACAGATACAGATGCAGACATGTTTCTTCTCAGATCTATGTCCCTCACTTCTCCATTGTAAAAACAAAGAAAATGTCGGAAAGGAGGTGTTTGTTATTGATAAATTCACAGATATGGTAATGATTTCAGAAAAGCAGAGACTTGGAAGGGTTCACCAGGATGAGAGGTCCATGTATGCTTTTGAGAGTGCACTATCTGCTTCAGTTCATATGACATGGTCACAAGATCCCAAAATATGAAAAACTGATTACAACACTTCGCCCTTAGATAATGAACGGTGACAAACAGTTACATATCTATGAAAATTGCAGAGAAATCTCCACAACAACAATTTGAAGGCAACCCAACAATGAGTGCAGTCATAGCCTTATGAGAGTTGCTCACAACATATCAAACCATCACCTTCATCAGGGATAGCAGTGATGAGCTGCCATGATTACTACCCACTGAATTCATCAGCTCCCAACAGGGTAGATAGGTATATAATAATCCACCCAAAATCTGAGCAAACTGTTCTACAAAAACTACATGTTGAGTTTCTGTTGCATTTCTGGAAGCAACCAAAAGACTCAGTCATGATGTTGGCTAGCACTCAAGGGACATAGGGTCACATAAAATTAGGGTAAACAAAGTACAGATCATGACCAAAAGGCACACTGAATGCACAACTTAGATAGAGTTACAGGGCATCCAAGTGAATGAATGCCACATAAGCATCACTACTGCACTTAGAAATTGCACGAGTAAATCAAAATTGACTGGAAATTTAGTTGATCTAATGTCTCACTTATCAGCCCTTATTCCAAAAAAGTGCACTAGGGATTCTGCATTGATCTTGTCTTCTCCAACTCACTGCTGAGAATATGGTTCATTAGTGTCTGGACATTGCCATTCATGGCCCTGCAGCACCCAGCACGAATACCAATGTGAAAAACCAGCTTGAGGGCAGAGCACATATACAAATTAAATTATCCGTACACAAATACCAGATAGAGCGTGGACTTCATGGAATTTGACAGTATCTATGGGGGTTTTCTTTTACCTCCTAGCCCTGCGCCGAGGGTCTCTCTTATTAACCTGCAGAACAAACAGAGGAGAAGACTTCAGTCAGAAGATGCTCTGGTGATTGTGTTGCAGCATTGATTTCACATGCAAGGCTTCCTGGCAGATGTGCTTATGTTCAAATGTCCTCAATCTCCTCGCCATCATTGGAGCATGAGTGGATGCTGTGAAAGTTTATCAACCGAATCAAACACATTATAACATCTCAATCTCATCAATGATGCACACACCTGGCAATCCAAGTCCTCATTGCCTGGGGAATCCTGAGATGAGTAAAGCTCTATTTCTGCGAAAAAGGCTTCAAGCACAAATGCTGCTACCTGTAGCCATCCAACAGACTAAATTTATGCAAGCTTCTGATACACATGTACCTTACAAAAAAGTGACATGCAGAGGGTTGCTATCTCTTTCAATGTGAAAAGGAGCCTAGATCAAAGCATGAAGTGTGTACAGTCACCAACCCATGAGATTTTCATACCAGGTTGAATAGGAAAAGGACACCAAGGACATAGAAGCCCCAAAAGTAAAAGACTGTCCACCATTTGCCTGTCAACTGTGCATAGCCCTGCAATAGCCAACCAATTTCGATGTTTCAATAATACACATATACACAGATACCAAGACTTAAGCAGTGTACCTGACAATCCTCCTGAATCCCAAAAGCAACGCACCACTAGCAACCTGATTATTAGCATACACAAACTTTGTATCTCATTTGAATCCTACAGAGAATTGTAGACTAGTTACTTGACAGGTATTTGCTAGAACATACTAAAAATTCTGCTGGATGGAAGTGAGAACATACATCCATCCATACTTGCCAGTTGCCCAAAACAAGTATATTGAACAGAGTGACCATGCCAGATGGAAAGTCATTGAAGTTGTTGACCATATAGCTGTATGTGGTTAAGTTCTTATTCCTCTTGCACATACATACCCACTTCTCAGATGCAAATGCAGCTGAAGCATATCAGAGCACCCATAGGCCTAAACTAGGGATGAAGCAAGTTTTGGCTAAGAGACAAACTGTTATGATACTCAAAGAGTCAAATTGGAGGGGATACTCATTTATGGCAATTTCACTACCAGGTAGCTTAGGATTTCCTGCATAGACAAGACCACCAAACACCTGCATAACAACCACTTCTTTGCATTATCAGAATCATATAAGCACCAAAAGCATAGTTATGAGGAGCACAATGCTACCAGCAGAGTTCAAAATTGTGCAGCCACCCAATTGGTTGCACAAATGCATAGATTGTTCAGTTACACATTGATATAACTCTGCAGAGAAGAGAAGATCTCAGGATCAAACAGTGGGAGAAAATGTAAGGTTGTGTAGCTTCATGAGCCCAAGTTGTGGTGCAAGAGTTACCACTGCATCCAAATCATCTGTAAGAGCTGCATCAAGAATTCCTGAAGGGCTTGGATGCTCAACAGAAGAATCCAAACTGGTAACTAGACTTTTGACTTAATAGTCTGAGCCAGTCTCTAGATTTTTGGATACATGGCAGTTATGGGGCACTCCTATCTTGGCTTGGTCATTGTACTATTTCTAGAAATTTCCATACTGTTTGCCCAGGTTGTCGAACTGTGGTCTTTACTACTCTGAACTGAAAGGGTTGCAGCGTCCTAAGACATTTAAGTTCATGGTGAGATGCCCAAACCTCTTTCAGCATTCAGATTAAAGAATGATGGCCATGACCAAAAGAGAGTTGGGTACCTGGTTGCCAAGGATGCAAAAGAGGCACATGGAGCAGAAAGTAACACCAAGATAAGGCATGACGCTGGGAATGAGCTTGAAAAAAGTTGAAACCAGGACTCTGTATTGCTTCACTAGCACCAATAGTCGTGTCAAACGCAGCAACCGTGCAATCAAGAGATACCGGATCCTGTTACATTAACAAATAGTATCAACCAGCAGTGATTTCAGCTCTTCGCTAGAGAGTGTCTATCAATACACCCACAGAATACAACCTTATATATGATTTCTAGTTTATGATCACTCAACATGAAAAAGTGTGTTCACTTTTCATATTGGGTCTGCACATGGCAATATACAGTATAATGTCCACTGAGCTGTCATCCCTGATTGTTGGCTTCACAATACAATTGCAGTGAACAGTTACAACAAGCTATGCACCTCAGCAACTATATGGATTTCTGTCCAGAAGACAGTGACATGTCTTTGTATCAACACGATCCATCATTGAACTCCAGTAAATGAAATTCACACAATGATATAACAATGCCACAAGTTGCAATGAAGTTTCCAACAATTGTAATGAGAAGTTCCAGGAAAAGCTGGTACCACTCCTCGTTGTTAGATTGACTGCTTGGTAAAATAAATGTCAAAGTCTCCACCACCACTGCCAACAGTGCATAATCCAAGTCAGCTATCACAACTCATCCAGCAATTCATCAATACTACAGCATGTGCATTTCTGCACAACAATCCTTTTAATTGTGAAGAAATGTGAGGATATGAATTTGAATGCAGAGACCTGAATCCCACTTTGACAGGTGATTGGATCTGATTTGACTCACCGACAGTCACAGTGATCACAAAGTCAAAACGGTTCTGATCTGAGCGCCAGTAGTTGTGGAAACCATACACCACAACTTTAAGAACCATTTCCACCACATATAGCCATCCTGACCTCACATTACAACAATCCATTCCACAAATGACTGGAAGTCTTGACCATTTGGAATGGTCAAATTTTCCTTTTCCTAGCAACATACTGAGTTCCAATGCTACAGTTTTCAAGTGGAAGCACCTTGAGCAAACAGTTAAAAGAAGAGGTGACTTCAAGGCTGCCTGCAGTAAGTGACATACCCAAAGCCAACTCCACATCCTGCCATATGTACTGTGATGAACTGTTCTGTATGTCCAACTGAAATCCAATCCAGCATCCACAATGCACTTTAGATAAAGAGTTAACTTAAAGGAGTAATTATTAGATAGCACTTGTACCTCTGTGGCTTGCATCTGAAGCTCTCTAAAACTTGTTTCTCACCACAACACTGCCCTTACACTCACAGGATTGTTCAATCCATGCTCCCATTTTGACAAGATAGAACTCTTTTGTGTTTGTCCTACATCATCCAATTAATGCACAAAAAATAAAAATCAAAGAGGAAGTGGAACATACAGTGGTTTCAATAATAACTGTCACCAGATTGGCCAACAGCATGCCCATTATTATGTACTCAAAGTGCTTGCTCCTGACAAATTGCTTCAGTTCCTTGAAAACTTTTGAGTTGTATATTCTGGGGAAGTGCTCTATATAAGCTGGCTGTAACACCCAGTTCAAGATATCCCAAAGATCCAGTGAATGATTAGTGCCAAAGACCACTGGTCTGCGTACAAATCCCGAAACCTGAATTTAAAGAAAATACCTGCACAGCTTCACTAAGGCACCATGTTTCCACAAGACCAATTTTAAAAACTAGTCTGTAATTAGTCTCTGGACACAGGCTATAACACTGAAATGCAGTGAGCTCACCTCTTCTGATTTCTCAAACTTTAAGGATATGGCACTGCAGAGGTCTGCAAACTCCTCCTTGTTGATCTGGAGAAAATGGAGTAGGCCCTTTTAATCCCTCTTCATCAAAGTTGCAACTTTAAACCAGCAAGGAAAATCAATTAACTAGAAGAGTTGCAAGAGTTGCAACTTGCTGTATTCCTCATGATCACCTTGAAGTCTCCACTATCATCCAAGGCATAGAAGATGTCCTGCATATCCTCATCTGCAATTTGTGGTAATGTCCTGCAAACATCACCATTCCAACCAAAATTGAAGATCTCTCGATCTCTCATTATAGACCTGGCCCTATGAGATACAGCTGACATTTAAGTGTTGAGGCAAATTATATAGTATCCATGTGAACCTTGCATGGTTCATGCAAAACCTTTTATGTAAAGAGTATGTTTGTACCGGTATGTATTCAGCTCCTTGAAAAGTTGTGCACATTGCCCAATTTCCAAATACCCTTTAGACTGCATGGCAAAATAGTGGGAAAAGCTTAAATTTCTTGCATATGCAAAGCTTTCCAATTTTAGCTCATGTGGATGCCACTAAAACAGTGAATTGCAGCACCTTTCAGATTCATTCTGTTGAAGATGCTTATAGAATGTGTATCATTAATCTTTTGGAAAGTGGAATACATGAGAACACCTGTTCATCAAGAATGCCAAAAGCAACATTTAAGCCCTGTTGCCGCTTGTTGTCCATCTCTACCATGTTTTTGGCAAGCTGTAAGACAAAACATGTTATTCAAAACATGAACCCAAATTACTAAATCTTTCCATTAGAGTTTTCTAACTGGCAGAGCTTGCATTCAGAAAGATTTTCAAATGTATGTTTTTTTGCCAAAAAAAGAGAGAAAGCAGACCTGGCCCTTAAAGCTGTCATAGACAACAGCAAGCACAAGATTTGTGATGAAGTACACTCCAAATAGTATGTACAGGATGAAGAACACACATGTGTACCGAGATACCCTGGAAAACAAAACCCTCACATTTGAAGTTAGGTGTTCTAACAGCTATAGTTACTGTAAGTAAAAATTGTGCATTTAACAAAAATTGAAACCAGAGTAATTATATGAAGAAAGCAAAGAGAGTCATACTGGTACGCTGGCATCCACACATCAGGATTGTTTGCTGTTGTGAAAAGAATAGACATCTGGTACAGAGTAGCACCATATGATGTGAACACAGTCTTCCCCTGAGCTGTATCCTCAAACAGCACATATGCCAGCCAGCTTGAAAACAGCAGAAATAGCAGCAACAATGCCTGCCACAAGGAGGGACTCAAGCATTTTACAACAAGAAGCAGAATGATTCATCCTTTAACAAAGGATGTAGCTTGTCATTTCAAAACTCCTTCCCACTAGCAGTAGGTTTCAAATGTTGTCAATATATGAACAGACTAGCAACATTTGGCTCACCGCAATATTAAGAAAGTCTGGAATGATGCCCATCAATGTCCCCATGCAGTCCCGCAGTCCTCTGCAATACCCAAAACTCATATCCATGAAATTGCAAACAAAACTCCACAATAACCATTTGAAGGTAACCATTATGTCAGTTTTGGCCAAAGCCTACACAAATATGAGAATAATGAGTGTCTTCACAACCATGTGAGTGTATCTCATAAAGTATTAGACCATCACACTTATCATGAGTTGCAGTGACTAGCTAATATTACTCCCCACTGGCTTTATCAGCTCCTGATGGTGGGTGTAGACAGTATACAAATACTGTCAGCTCAAAATTCCAAGCAAATGATTACACAAAAAATCTGAATCCTGAGTTTTGTGTCCCTATTCTGGAATTGACATGGAGTGCTGGTCATGATGTCAGCTAGACATAGCTAACCAAAATGTCAATACTTCTAACTCACACATTCTCATGTCAGAATTGAACTTCCTGAACCAACGATTTGCCAAAACAACTTGCCATCTCAAGCAGTGTCCTTAACATATTGGTATGATAGTGCAATGCTGAAGTTTCCAAGGTATGTCACATGGAAAATAAGGTGAAACAGGTATTAAATCAGATGAACGGACTGAAAAAAGTGAGTCCAACCATGCTGACTGTACCGGATGCTGATGGCCACAATTATCACTCTGATATATGGAGCCAATCTGAATGGAATATTGTCAATGGGACCCCATGGAGCCACATAGAATGCATTGAATATAGTGTCTGCCGCTAGTAACACAAGCATTATCACCTGCACCCAATACAAGCTTGAGAATTTTATTACTCTTCAAACTGATTCCACCTTACCAACAGTTTCTGTTTCTCAGTTCAGCAGGTCAGTGTCAATCTATGAACATGTTCTCTGAGAATCGAAACATTATAAAGCAGACCAGAACTAGTGCTGTAAGAAGTCAGCACTGAAAACTTCAGACACACCAAGAGAGCTGCGGCTGTCATTTGTGGTGGCCACTTACTTACTTTGACATTGTCAAGTCGAGACTTCCAGAACAGCTTGTTTCCTGTGAAGGTGATGGGGTATAATGTGTACACTGCAAGTACTATCCAAGAGACTAACTGCACAACACCTTGAACAAAAACAGAGATTATGCACTAATCCAGATAGAAAACAACTGCAAAACATCTGTCTGTGTCTGAGCAAATATCTGCTCTCGAAAGATTCCTGCTCCTCTGCCTTAGATGAAATGAGCTCAAAGTGATTTAAACAGACAGACAACAGTTTAATTTTTCAAACCTCAAGAATGAGAGACTGTGTCCGTGTCAGGTAAGGCAATCCTCCCAAGTAAAATTTCTCTCTGTTCCCACAAGGGTCCGGAAACTCCTCTTTGCACCATAAAGGCACCTGTAACATCAAATCCACACAAATGACATCTGTGGATGATATTTTTGCTTGCATTTGTTCACAATGGACAAACTATGGGCTGTGCTTCATAAGACAACAACCTCCTTCATAAGAGATCCAAGAGATATTGTCATTCAAACTCCTACTCTTCTTAAGGTTTTGTGCTGCTGCAACAAGAGAATCGATGATAGGAGAAGAAAATTTAATGAAGGCAAGAAGAAGATGCAACCTTACCTCGAAGAAGTTGAGCAACAGCAGGGCTGCCATGTCCAGCGACCACAAGAGATCAAGTCCAATGAACCAGAAGTACCATTTGGCTGCTTGCTCGAAATTGGACTGCTCCAAGACCTCCAACGGCAATCCCAATCCATCTTCTGCCTACGAACATGACATGGGGCAGAGGAAAACGCACATTAAGGACTGACTGACGCAGGAGTTCGTCTGTTCAATGGCGGCCAGCAAATGATTCTGCAAGTGACAAAGCATAACAATTTCCTCGGAAATCTTCATCGCGTACCTGATCAACCATTGCGGCCGCTTTCTGGTACTTGTCTCCTGCGGTAATCGCAACTACTCTGCGCCCTAACACACTGGACTTTGTCTCCTCTTTCGAGTCACGTCGCCTGCTGCTGCCACTCGGAAGTAACGATTCCTCCATGATTCTTACTCACACCTGCCTCTGTAACAGCTGTTTCTCTCACAAGCTTCCGTCACAGAAAAAACAAAGTTTATGACACTCAGTAGCCGGAGGGAGAGAGGATCGAAGGTTTCAAGAGCTTCTGTCACTTATTACTGTCCAGAATAGCGCATCTCAACCGGCTAATGTCGCTGGCAACAAATCCGTGAAACCTTCGAAGCTTATAAGAGCATTTAAGGACTTCTTATTGTCACAAAACAAAATCACGAAGTGCGTTCTATTCCGGATTCGGAGCCCTGCTGGGCACCTTCAACGGCTTGTGTAGCGAGCAACAAATCTCTGAAACGTTCAAAGCTTAAGAGCATCTAAGGACTCTTTTTTTTTTTTGGTCACAAAACAAAATCAAAAAGTGCGTTATTTTCCGGATGCGGAGCACTGCGCATCTTCTTCAACGGCTTATTATCACTGGCAACAAATCCCCTAAAACCTTCAAAGCTGAAGAGAATCTAAAGAGACAGTTTGTTTGTCACAAAACAAAATCACGGACGAGTGTGGGCAAGCTCGGAAGCTCAAGAAAATGTTCGTGAAGGACAGAGAAGAGAATCCCTGAACCTGCACATGTTGTACCGTCGACGTGCACAAAACTCGAAGAAGCTGACAAAATTCATAGCATTGCGGAGAAAAGAAAGAGGCCAGAATTATGATTCAGCAATATTTTGGTGGCGGAAGAAGCGGCATTGAATGCGGCGGAATCGGCCAGATGTTCAGAAAACAAGCATGATGAGTCAAAAGCAAAGCAAAAAAAAGGAGGAAATGCGAAAATACCTGACTTGTTCTGAGAATGAGCAAAAAGCACAATAGACGAGGTAACATCCTGTTGGATACTGCCAAAGCCAACGAGGACATGCGTACATCGATTGTACTCCCTTGTACGTGTTATGTACACTGCCTCCCTTCCATGACGATGATGACCATGCCATGAGGATGGCTTATGCATGAGCCTAGAGCTCCAGCTTAGAACGTTGATTTGAACATGGATGAATTGTCTTCATGGGTGATAGTGTTGATGCGGGTGAATGTCATTCACTCATTTGGATGAAATGAATGGTTGCGTGGTCCAATGCATGGATGAAATTTATTCATTTGGAATGAATCCAACGGGGATTGGTATTGAACTATTTACATTGACCTCTCTGTAAGGGGTTTCCAATAGAGTGCATTTATCCTAAGGAAAGTTAGTTGAGTATGTTAGATTTGAAGGAAGCAAGGTGTGCAACACATAAATACATAGAACATGTCTACAACTCATTGAAGGAAATTTGCTTCAATGCATTAAACTTCTCATGTGTGTTTTTTTTTAATACATGTGTATGGACTTTAAAAAAATAAAATTACCAAAGAATATATAAACTTATTAGTGACCTATCAATAACATTAGCATAAATTGCACGCATGCAAAGAAAACAAGACCAATTTGCCAAAACAAACAAAACATTTCGATCTCCCCAATCTTGAAGTTAAAAAAAAACATTGCACACATGTCCATACACACAAAATCATCATGTGGGCTTGGAATCGTCACGTGGGGAATGAAATGTTATTCTTCTACATCATCGAAAAGCTTGACATTAGCATTTATGTACAAAAACATTTTAACCCCACGTAGTTTACCTATGCAAATTTTAAAAGCTCTATCTCTAGATGCCATGAAGTCATTATAATTATCATTAGCCTCTTGTTGAATAGAGTGTAAAGCTTCTTGTTCCACATGCATAGGCAAAAAGAAAGATGAAGGTGGACTACGGGGTAGATTATCCATCATGGACTACACAAGCCCATGTCTCCTAAATCACCACAAAAAAAAAAAAAATGTCAGCAATAAAAGATTTAGATTTGATGACAACAACACAACAACAATAAATACCAAATGGGTTTTATTGTAAATTAGGGACATACTCACGATGAAGGCATGTTGAGGTTTAACCCCAACTTGCGAGCCACCTTGGGAGCAAGTGGTTCCAATGAGTGTAAAGGAGGTTGGCTAATGGATGGAGTAACCAAAGAGTGCACCACATTGCCAACATTCTATTGTAATCTGAACAAATGTGCAACATACAATATTTGGTCATCCTCTAAGCCCAACACATGATAGCCTTATGCATGTGCATCAATGAAAGTGGTTCCTACATCACAACTGTTGAAAATGTGCATTGTTTTAATTTTCAAAGGAAGAAAATATGAATCTATCCCAATACTAAAAACAAGAATTCAAAGAAAATTTAAAAACAAACATGTTTCGACTGTGATATCCAATATCCAAGAACTAGGAGGTGAACATGTCTTTAATAGCACTTGCATAAATGCATGATTATGATCTTGTGCACCCTTCTAAGCTTTTTGTGGAGTCTTCATGGGCAAAACACCATTTGGAATGTGATTGTAAATTGCATCCAACTCTATTGGATCTAAAAGTGGGTCAACTAGTCAACTAGACTCTTGAAATTTGAATGATCCCCTAGGCTTGGTCAAGACATTTGCATGAAAGAATTTTTTTTGCTGAAATAAACCAAATCAATCCAATTTAAAATTCTAATAAATGCATGCATGAGATTGAAAAAATTAAAATTAATTTGGTGGAAGTCTTGGTATCACCTTTCCTAATTTAATGTGCATAGGGATGTTGTTGATGCATGTATATTCTTTGGCTAGGATAGAAACCTTATTACCCCATGCAAAAGAAAACAATTCCATGGTGGATGCATCATCAAAACTTTGCAAGAGAACCAAACACCCATTGTCGTCCAACAAATTAGTAGCCATTGAAAAAACATATATACTCCCAATAACGTTTGTTGATTGCATTCCAAGGGGGCACTTGGATGCCATCCATGCAACCATGGACATGCATTCCCATTGGACAATCAACAATGATCATGTCCATAGAAAATTGGATTGGAACACCAACCACAACATTAGACCATGATCCCAGCAATTGCACACAAACAAACAAAACAAAAAGTGTTAAAATCTATGACTTTTATAGAAGGAAAATGAATAAAAACATGTAAATTGGGCCTTACATTCTTGAAGAATTCTAGCAACTTTTTGAAGGCTAAATGTGGGGATTTAGGTGTATCAACAACGTCAAATAGATGAGTTGAGATTATCTTCGTCCGATAATGCCCAATATTGCAAGAATCAAAGGATATTGCATTGTATGGGTAAATATCTTACTTAGGATTACTTGCAAGAAAAACTAATGTTTAAATTATAGTCCCTATTTGCAAAGAACCACCATGGGCACCAATGGGAAAGTCACCCACATTTGGGTTAACCTCGTTCCTTTTTCCTCCCTTTCCTTTACATCCTTTAGGCCCAACCATTGATGCAAAAATTGCTTATGCCATAACAATGGCTACTTGTGAAACTATTTGTTTTGCTTCTTCCAAATCATCATGGGGAGGAAGTTCAATTGAAGTAGCCCCAACATCACTTGCAGCTTGCCTAACAACACACTCCTTATGAAAAGATGCCTTTTCATATGGGATAGTGCCTTTGGGCATATCCAAGTACCAACCTCCACCACCATGATGTTCTAGACCCCATTTTGCTTCGATTTTAAGTGTGTACATAGTAGTTGGGGGTGCACCAAACGTCCACCCCATAAAAAAATTTGGTTTAAATTTGAGGCATTCATTTGGCCCAATCATAAACCTCGTGTACCTATAGGGAAAAAAAGCCATAAATAGTCTATGGATGTTCATGCATTTCCAAGATCCATATATGCAACCAAGACATGTATAATTTGAAAAATTGTAAAAACATCATGTAAAAGAGTACAAACACATTTGAAGAAAAGATATGCAACATAAATGTGTAGAATTTGTTTCATAATTAATGCCTAAAAAGGATTATTCTCACCACCTTTTCACCCCTTGGTTGCTATTCCCAATCATTACTTCAAAATGGTCCATTGGATGAAGCAAACTCATAAAAGAAAAGCTCATTGTAATGAATCATTTTCTAGGTGTCTGCCCATTTAGTCAGCCAAAGTCTGACTAGATCCTTCTAGAGCTATATGGAAATGCCCACGTTGAGTGGTGTAGAAAGTAAATTGAACAAATACAACCTTACATAGCTTCCAAACATCCATGTGTTAGCAAATTAAAAAAACACATCCATTAATGCACTTTCACAATGTTGAAAGCAAAAAGATGTAAGTATCTAGGAATATGTACCTACCACCAAAATGTTTTCCTATTCAACAAAGGATCCAAGGTTGGCCCATTTATTGGACCAGGTGGAAAAAAAATTAATTTTTGATTGTTTGGTCTCCATTCCAAATCTATAACCATTCCACTTTTTCTTATGGATGACCAACTTTGGCACATGACCAATGTAACTTAACCTAGGTAAGGAAATCATCTCCTAAGGAGGGATCAACAATAAAAAGCAACTTCACCAATTGGCTTTTGTGTTATTTTCGTGCCTTGAGCCCAACTTGCAACATGGCCTCTTGAAGACCCTTTTGAGTCCTAGGCCCATTAATATCATGTTTGTATGTTTTTCTTGTCATGTGTTGTGCATCAAATATTTCACGATGTACACCCAAAAAAAAAGCCCATGGATAAATAATATGTTGATAATTAACATGTGGAAATGAACTTGATTAACTTGGGGTATGTGAAAAGTAGATGAAAATTCATGACTATATATGAATGAGTACAATGAGTAAATTGTATTCATAAAATAAAGATTGAAATGCACAATTTTACCTTGGATGAAATTTTTATCATGGCATGGATAGTCAAATTATACCAAGTTTTTCCAACCTTTTTGATGCATTCATCATATTGCTCCTTCTTCAACACATTTTTCCATTCGGTTATCGGTGTAATACTGACCATATTGATGTTGCACATAATGTCGCAACCCTAGCTTTGGGCTCGTAACCAAAGCAAAGGGGTTACAAGGTTGCCGACCAAGAGGAAGCTCGAGAGTCAAAGCAAAGAGGTCGCAAAGGTGCGGGCCAAGAAGAAGCCCAGGAGTCACATCACATATTCATGGGAGTGTAAGAAAATGTGAGGGAGTATGAGGGAGTGAATCCTCACACTCTCAAGGCAACTCTCACTTTGGGAGATGGAGTCACAGTGGACTTTCAAAACTTCAGAGAACGATTTTAGGGGTCAAAACTCAATGGCTTGTGGCGTTTGTTATATCATTGGAAAGCTCTTACAACATAGATGTCTAAAATGGGCTCTTATTGCTCATTTGGACATCTAAAACACAAATTATGGCCTAAAGAAGGGCCAGGAGTCAAATTGCCAATTTGACTCCCGACCAGAAAAAATCGGGAATTGACTCGATTTACTTAGCTGCAGAAGATGTGCAACATACCGTTGGAAAGCTCTTGACAAGAGCTACAACTTTTTTTTAGACCGCATTTCAATCTGAGGTTTTTTCGCAAAGTTATGGGGCTCCAAAGTCACAGGAGTCCCAATTGGCATGATTTCGGGACTCCCACTCGAGAGTCCCGGGAAAAAAAAGCCATTTGGATGTGGGCTCCATGGCCAACCACAGAGTATACTATAAGGGGGAAGGTGATGGCTTCCCCCAAGTCCGGGCCATGATGAGTCTAGTGTGTCTTGTTGCCCATGGTTCGTTCTAGCACCAACGGTGTTCCAACTACGCACTAACCACTTTGTGTGGGTTGTGTGCAGGCCCATGTGAGTGAGTGAAGCTTGTCAACTCTTCCTAGTCCCATCCCGGAGCTCTAACACACCCCCTACCCTTCAAAGTGTTGTGAGCTAAGGAGCATGCCCTGACTCCTCCCTCTTCCGATGTCTTCTACTTGGACTCACATTTGAGTCCTTCAAGGAGTTGGGAGTGCGTCACATAAGGTGCACAAACTTGGATGTCAAATGTGCCCTCTCCGATGCCCTATATGACCACAAAATAGAAGCATGAAAATGTTGAATTGTTGTTGTGTAAAGAAAACATAATTTGTATGTAAGAGGGAAAAAAAATTCACACATTGACTCCATCCATTATGGACCAAAAAGCACCACGATTTTCCATATTTGCATCAAACACCCAACTTGTAACCTGAACATGCCTTGATTTGTTCTTCGCATGGACCTCATTGATGTATGGAAACCAAGTTTCAAGCCTGTGGTTTCATCTCACACATGAAACAATTTTTCCATTAGATGATGCAAGGAAGGTTTGGATTGTAAAAATTCTTCAAACTCTTCATTAACAATTTTCCAATGATCATCCCAACCGTTTGTCCTCTCTAGGGTGACATCAACAATGCACCCATCAATCCCCTCAAAAAAAACATAAAAAACTATAGCTCTAAGGTGATAGCATGAGTAGAAGTCCCCTCAAAGCTTGAGGACATCATTCATGAGTGCAGGCCTCACAACTTGCATGAAAATCATGTGACATAATGGAATTTCCATTAAATTCCATTATGCCATCTTCAATGAGGAAGGACTTGAAAACAACATTTAAATTTTGTTTCTTTTCAAAGATACATGTTTGTTTAACATCAAGAGATGGTGGGTTGGTTTGGAATTCCTTCAGTTCTTCAATATTGTCAATTATCCAATTATCGACATCAATTTCATCAATCAAAGGTGTTGTTGGTTTAGAAAAATATGTGAGGTAGTAACATCATCTTATAAAAAAACCAACAATTGCATTCATTGAAGACATTGGAAAGCTTTTTAAAAATGGCAAGATAAAAACAAATCTTGAAATCAAGCTTGGTAATCTAGAGTTGAAAAGAGCTTGAAAATCATACATGCGGATGCAAATGGTTTTTGAAGCTCAAAAATCTAGAGTTGAAAATAGCTCAAAAAACCATATGCGTTGGCGCACATAGGTTTTGAAGTTAAAAAATCCAAAGTTGAAAAAAGCTTAAAAACCATATGTGTTGAAGCACATGGGTTTCAAACCTCAAAAATCTAAAGTTGAATAGAGTTTGCAAACCATATGCACTGACACACATGGGTTTCAAAGCTCAAAAATCCAAAATTGAATAAAGTTTGAAAACCATATGCATTAGCATACATGGGTTTTCAACCAAAAAAACCTAGAGTTGAGCTGAGTTTGAAAACCATATGTGCCAATGCACATGGTTTTTCAAGCTCAAAAATCTAGAGTTGAAAAAGCTTGAAAACTATATGCATTGACACACATGGGTTTTCAAGCTCAAAAATCCAAAGTTGAAAACAACTTGAAAACCCATATGTGCTAGCATACATGGGTTTTCAAGCTCGGAAATCCAAAGTTGAAGAGATCTTGAAAACCATATATGTCAATGCACATGGGTTTTCAAGCTCGAAAATCCAAAGAAAAAAGCATGAAAACCATATGCGCTAACACACATAGTTTTTGAAGCTTGGAAATCCAAAGGTGAAGAAAGTTTTAAAACCATATGTGTTTACAGACATGGTTTTTCAAGCTTGGAAAACCTATGTGCATTAGTGCATAATCCATATGAAAATAACCATAGAAAGAAAGAAAGAAAGAAATAAAGGAAACAAAATTTACCTTCTTTCAAGCAATTCTTGCCAAGGCCATATTGACCAAATCTAAAATCTGGTTTTTTTCCCTTCCCCCAATAACATATCCTTTCCAAAATCTGAAATTTGGTTTCCTTCCCCCAATAATACATCATTCCCCAAATCTGAGATTTGATTTTTTTCCCTTCCCCCAATAATACATCATTCCCCAAATCTGAAATTTGGTTTTTTTCCCTTCCCCCAATAATACATCCATCCTTCCCCAAATTTGAAATCTAATTTTTTCCCCTTCCCACCATAATACATCTTGCTCAAAATCTAAAATTTTCTTTTTTTCCCCTTCCTCCACTAATGTACCCTTCCCCAAATCTAGAGTTGATTTTTTTCCTTTCCCCCCATAATACATCCTTCTCCAAATCTAATTTTTTTTCCTTCCAATGTTAATACATTCTTCCCCAAATCTAAAATTTGAATATTTTTTCTTTCCCCCCACATTGTGGCCAATGGTCAAATCAAAATTTTGATTTTTTTTTAAATAATGTTTTTTTAACCTTTCCTCCCATTGTTTTAAGTTTATGAAACTTGCAATTTTGGAAATTTAAAAATAGGTTTTGAGATATGATATGTACATACAACCATATAGATATATTTGTTTCTACATTTCCATGTCAAAACAAAACTCATAGTCCTACTTTTGGTGGCCAACCACATGAAAACAAAAACCTTTTCACAACTTTGCTAGTTTAAAAATAATTTTCGCATGTAACATCTCAAACAAAAATTGGGAATCCATAAAGTGTCACACTTCAAAGCATGAAAGTTGTGATCACTATGCTTACAACAACAATTTGTGAAAAATTAATTGTGACCTAGGAATCAAGCATTGGGTTCCTTTTTGGTTTGTAATTATGTGTGCATTAACATTTATATGCATGAACACCTTAATGTATAGTATTGAATGCACTAATAACTTATTGATAGCCCTAAGAAAATGTATTCCAGAAAAAAAATTGACTAGTTACCAACTTTGAACAATTGTTGCCCCATTTAATTTGTAGCTACCTTTTGCTCTTCTTTGATGCTTGCATCACCTAGCCCAATTATGTTTCTTATTTGTTGATTTGTCTAAAAACTAGCATTCTAGAAATAATTATGGAACTTTACTTCTTTTTTCATTGAACATTTGGGATTGGAATCTTTAGGCTCTGGAGTAGTTTGTTCTTGTACCCTATATGCTTTCTACACTTTTGTTACTTTGTTTGCAACATGGCTAGATTTAGTTTGAGTTATGTTGTTTTCCATCCTTTGGTTGGAAATTCCATTCCATTCACTATGGACACTGAAGCAAACAACTTTGTGGAGGTTCCTAATCATGTGCTTGTTGTGAGGTTCAAATTGCATGCCCATTCACTTTTGGTAGAATGAAAGTTGCATAATAAAAATGGGATGGTTGTTGATGCCATTTTCCAACAACCTATGTAAATTGTTTTTGTATAGTTTGGAAAGTTTTTATAGGGAATTACAAAATTTATGGCAAGGATGTGGCATTACCTTCATAGTTTCCAGTTACCATTTTAATAATTGTTACATGTGAGATAAATAATCCAAAAGTTATACAAGTGAAAGTCAAACCTCAAAATCCTCCAAATGTGTTTGACTTCAATGGTGATACAAGTGATGATGATGTCAGATGTCATGATTCCAAATCCAATTATTCTTTATAGGTTTTGTAAAAGACAATGTTGTAGCTAACTTTATTTTTATGCTTCAAGACAATCTAAGCCAAGTACATCCTTCAATTTCTCCATGTCCTTCACCTTTTCCAAACTTTGCAAAATCTCTTATAAGTTCCCAATGCTTTTCCAACCCATTGTCATTTAATGTTATAAAACTATTTCAATATGTGCTTCCTTCTACTACTTCCGTGCCATTCTTTAAGGAGTTCAACTTAAAGACTCATAATGTTATTGATTTTTTACAAAAGATGAAAAAGTTCTTGAGATATAGAAGTGAGATTTGGAGCATCAATTTTGATACCTTCAAAATTGTTCAAGTAACCTTATTGTTATGGACCGACTACAAACAAGTGGAGAATTACAAGACAAGACAAGTTTTATTGATCCATCAACTGGTGTTGATCTGCTGAAGGGTTGTTCCCCAGACTATCTCCTTTTATAACCCTGAACCATACTAGTCCCAAAATATCTTAGGCCATGATATTGCCAAAAGTATCCC